>JACKQG010002232.1_pt1 | contig 25562 bp, 21 predicted proteins | sample 8237621 | NCBI WGS metagenome assembly JACKQG01 (sample SAMN15677084, study PRJNA649215) | marine metagenome | biome: marine; feature: Black Sea; material: saline water; isolation source: suspended particulate matter (SPM) from the Black Sea western gyre | collected 2013-06-09/2013-06-10 | depth... | reverse complement strand
GAGACGAAATATGGAATGCAAGAGAAAGGTGAGTCTAGCGTAGCCCTGCGATTGGTGGAGGTTGACTATATCCCAAAAACTATAGTACACACAGAGGCTCAGTATTATCAAGACATCATACACAACCTGAAAAACTACTGGTCACACAGGGGATGCACGCTGCGCCAGCCCTATGACATTGAAGTGGGTGCGGGGACGTTTAATCCCTGTACATTCTTCAGGGTATTAGGTCCAGAACCCTACAGTGCCGCCTATGTCGAACCCTCGCGCAGGCCCACCGATGGTAGATATGGGGAGAACCCCAATCGTCTCCAGCATTATTACCAGTTTCAGGTCATCTTAAAACCATCGCCCGAAGATGCGCAGAGCCTTTATCTGGATAGTCTGGTTTCACTGGGGGTGAACCCGCTTCAACACGATATTCGTTTCGTTGAAGACGATTGGGAGTCACCCACTCTCGGCGCCTGGGGTTTGGGTTGGGAGGTCTGGCTGAATGGTATGGAGATCACCCAGTTCACTTATTTCCAGCAAGTGGGGGGGGTAGACCTGAAACCGGTCACGGTTGAACTGACGTATGGGTTGGAACGCATCGCCATGTACCTGCAGGATGTGGACAACGTCTATGACCTTAAATGGAATGAAAATATTTTATACGGCGATGTCCATCTGGAAACAGAAAAACAGTTCTCGCGTTACAATTTTGAAGTGTCGGGTAAGGAACGGTTATTTCAATGGTTCGATATGTATGAAGCGGAAGCAAAAGATTTGCTGGCGCAGGAACTGGTTTTGCCTGCATACGACTACACTTTAAAATGTTCTCATGCCTTCAATCAGTTGGATGCCAGAGGAGCAATCAGTGTTACGGAGCGGACCGGATTCATTGGTCGAGTGAGAAGCCTGGCCCGGTTATGCGCTGAGGGCTACGTGCAACAGAGGGAAGCCATGGATTTTCCCTTGCTGAAAAAACAGCCCTGAAACAATCAATTCCCGGACCATTTATCAATTTGTGCGCGAAGGTCACTGGCTTCGGGGTTGTTGAGTTCTTCATAAATTTTTAGAGCTTCCAGTCCTTGGCTGATTGCTGCAGCAATATTACCTGATTTGGTCAAAGCTTTGCTCCACATCCATAACACCTTTCCCCCCATTGGGCGGTCATTGATTTTTTTTGATACATTCAGGGCCTCCTCCAAATACCCAAAAGCCTGATCTTCGCTTTGATTTCCTATATGGGTTTCAGAAATTTGAATCAGCAATGCCCCTTCCATGGTCAGGTTGTTGTTTTGACGAATGGTTTCCAGCCCTTTCAGCAAAATTTTCAGGGCGCCCGGAACATCACCGGTTTTCACAGCCGCTTCACCGGCCAGCTTGGTCAGTTCCGTGAGAAGCGGATGTTTTGGAATTGCCTGGCAAAGCTTCAGTGCATGTTCAAAAATTTCGAGAGCTTTACTCTCTTCACCTGTTTTCATGTAGCCTTCACCCAGATTGTGAAACAGGATGATATGCAGGGCCTTGTCATTGTTTAGCGAAATTAAATCCATTGCCTGTTCTCCGGAATGGACGGCTTTATTGTATTCCTGGATTAGTACGCAGGACTTTGTCAATTGAACTAAAAGTTTAAACTCTTCAGCTTCATTTCCATTGCCTGTCAATCCAATATGTTCCTCTATATAACCGATGGTGAGTGCATGGTCACTTCCAGTCAGGCTGAGTCGGGTCAAGTGTTGGAGGGCGATTTTTTGCCCTTCGACATCGCCTTCTTTTTTGCAGAAGGAGAGTGCGCTTTGCAGAGTGTTTGTGGCTTCCAGAGATTGGTTTGACAGGGCGTATTGACAACCCAGATTCAAGAGGTGTGTGCGTTCGGCTTCTTTGTCTTCCAGTTGTCTGGCGGCTGTCAGGGCCGCCTCAAACCACTGTATGCATTCAGTGGGAGAAAGACGTTGGCTTATCAATGTGGCCCCATTTTCAGTGTAGGCACTGCAAATTTGTGCCGCCTCTTTATCTTTATCGCAGTATTTCCGGCTCCATTCCATACCAGCTTTAATATTTTCCAGCTCCAGATCAAATAGCCGCAAACCTTTAATAGCTTCTTTACCACCTTTTTCAACTTGGAGATGGGCGTTTTCCAGCACATTCATGAATTCAGTGGCAAGGCGTTTTTCTGTCATGTTCCGGTCACCGGGAGTGAGCAGAGGCCTGACAAAACTTTTGATCAGCGGGTGCAGGTAATAACGGTTGCTATTGAGATTGTATTGGACCAGGCCATATTTTTCCAGGCCAGTCAGTGAAAGGTTTTTGGTGTCTTCACAAATAAAAGAAACAGCATTAGCCGTGAAGGACCCCGGAAAAATCGATAGCTTTTTGAGAACAACAGCGGCCTTGTCGGGTAGCATATTGTAGCTGAGGGTGATAGCGGCTCGAATGCCGACAACAAAATCACCTTTTACGTCTTCTCCAAAACGTTCACGGACTTCTATAAATTTTTTGGTGAAGTAGTCAGGAGCCATGGTGGAGTTGATGGTGAAAAGTTTTCCAATTATTTCCAGAGCCATAGGAAGCCCCTTGCAGATATGGGAAATTTCCTTGATAGTGGGGCTGATTTTGGGAGCCCAGCGGGTCAATAGAGTTTGCGACTCTAAAGTTTCCATGGGGTCCAGCTCAGCGGCAACAATGTTGGGGATTAAAACCGGTTTAGTCGAAGTCACGATCATAAGCCAGGAGCGGGGAGGAACAAGGGGCTTGACCTGCTTGGTACCAGCGGCATTATCCAGAATTAAAATGCCTTTATGAGCTTTCAGGGCAACCCGGTATAATTTGGCCAATTTTTTATTATCCGTTGGCAGGGGTTGGGAAGGGTGGAACCTCAAAATGATTCGCCGCATAATGTCTTCTGCGGAAGGTGGGTTCGGTTGATCTCCCTGCATATCTATGAACAGGCAGTTGTTGGTAAATTGCGGGGAGAATTTTTTAATCAAGGTGATGGCCAGACAGGTTTTCCCGACTCCTGGATGACCGTTGATACCTATTATTGCGGGAGCCGTCGAGACCTGGCCCATAATTTTTTTCTGTACCTCTTTGCGACCGGTGAACAGTGTTGGCTCGGGAGGAGGACGAAACAGGCTCGCGCCCTTGACTCCCATATCGGAAAGCATACTCGCGCCCATATTTTTTACCGCTGACGGGTTCTTGTTTCCTTTTTCGGGGGATGCGGAAGTCTCGCCTGAATCGGCGGAACCCTCTTTCCGTCTGGAGGGGCCGGAGGTACCGGAAAAAAATACTTTACCCAGTACGGCCAGCACGGCAATCGCGATGATGATGGTAATGATTGTGCTCATGAATCAACCTGAATTATGAATGCAGATTATTAAAGGTTATTCAATAAACTCATGTTTAAACATTGCATAACCTTGAATATTTTTCAATACATGCGATGATCAAGGGTTCAAGGGGATTCCCTTGCTGATGGTTGACTTTGTAGATATTTATTCGATAATACCCATTTTGCCCAAGTCTGTCATCTTTTGCCACCGCTTTAAACTGAACGGTATGATATGCCCGAATTTTTTATAGAAATTGGTTCTGAGGAAATTCCTTCAGGATATGTTCAACCTGCCCTTGAGTATATGCGTGAGGAACTGGCATCCTTTTTCGCTCGTAACCAGATTAAGGCCGAGATGCCATATATTATGGGCACGCCCCGGAGGCTGGTGGTGTCTGTGAAGGGAGTGGATGCCTTGCAGGAAGACTCCGTGGATCTTTTTCATGGCCCCAGTATCTCTGTGGCTTTTGACGATCAGGGGGAGCCGACCAAGGCAGCCATTGGGTTTGCCCGAGGCAAGGGCCTGGATGTTTCGGCCTTAACCCGGGAGAGCACACCCAAAGGAGAAGTGGTCTGCGCCCGCGTAGAGAAAAAAGGCCGCCCCACTTGGGATCACCTCAATGAATTCCTGCCGCAATTTATTGGCAACATCCCTTTTCCAAAAAAAATGCGCTGGCAAAACAAGGCTCGTCCCTTCGCCCGGCCGTTGCACTGGATTGTGGCAATATTTGATGGCAAGCCTTTGCAATGCAGTTTTGATGGTATTGAGTGCGGTGATTTTTCTCCGGGGCACAGGTTTTTAAAGCCCGATAAATTCCAAGTGAAAAACCTGGCCTCCTATCTAGAGCAGAGTGCCAACCATTTTTTGATGGTCGACCCGGAACTGAGGAAACAGAAAATTATTGAGCAGGTGCAAAATCTGGCCCGGGAAGCAGGTGGGTCTGTGGAAGACGACCCGAATCTGTTGAATGTCGTTAATTATCTGGTGGAGTATCCGGTAGCCATCCGGGGAGATTTTGACCCCTGTTTTCTGGAACTGCCCAGGGAATTGTTGGTGATGACGATGAAATACCATCAGAAATATTTTCATGTCTCGGATGAGAAAGGAAATTTGCTGCCCTGCTTTATCACGATCAGCAATATGCCTGCAAGCCCTCAAATAAAAAATGGCAACGAGCGGGTTTTGCATGCCCGGTTGGAGGACGCCCGGTTTTTCTATAATGAGGATAAAAAGAAAAAGCTGGACGATTTCGTGGATGCAATGAAGGGTGTTGTGTTCCAGAAAAAACTGGGAACGTTGTATGAAAAAATGGAAAGGATTTCTGGTTTTGCCGGGATTTTATGCCATCAAGTTTGTCCGAATAAACAATCGCAGGCATTGCGAGCCGCGCGGTTGTGCAAGGCCGATCTGGTGACTCTGATGGTTTATGAGTTTCCGGAGTTGCAGGGCATCATGGGTGGATATTACGCAACCCATTCTGGAGAGGCGTCCGAGGTTTCACAGGCTATCAAAGAACATTACCATCCCGCTTTTGCCGGAGACGCTCCCCCTGAGAGCGAGTTGGGAGCTGTTATCGCGGTGGCAGATAAGCTCGATACTATTTTAGGCTGTATCGGGGTGGGCTTGATCCCCAGCGGCTCTGAAGATCCGTATGGCTTGAGACGCAACGCGCTGGGAATCATCCAGATTTTTCTGCATCGAGGTTGGCAGGTTTCATTGGACAGTCTTGTCGAAGAAGGCCTGCGCCTTATGGGCTCGAAACTCAAGCTGGAACCTGAGGTCATCAAAAAACATGTGTTGGATTTGTTTTCTCAGCGATACAAATCTCACTTGAATGCCGAAGGGTTTCCGCATGACGCGATTGACTGTGTGTTGTCCACAGGTTTGGATTCTATTGTTGATATCAGGGCAAAGGTCTCTGCCTTTTCTGATTTGAAGAAGCAGCCCTACTTTGAACCTTTGGCCATTGCGTTTCGTAGAGTCGTCAGCATCCTCAATGAGGAGGCTGAAGGTGAAGTGGACCCGGGGTTATTGAATGAACCGGCTGAAAAGAAGTTATTCGAGGCGTATATGAAGGTTCGGGAGCCGGTGCTTCGGCATACTCTAAACAAGGAGTTTCGCCAGGCGTTGGAAAAAATTGTAGAAATAAAACCTGCGGTGGACGGGTTTTTTGATGAAGTCATGGTTATGGTGGAAGATGTTTCGTTACGTAATAACCGCCTTCACCTTCTGCATCAGATTTCCGGTCTCTTTTCAGGGCTTGCCGATTTTTCTCGCATCATTTTGAAAAAAGGTTGAAAACCCTCTTGCCATCAGATAGTCTAGCGCATTCCATTTATAGGTTGTTTTAACCTCTACTTTCAGTTGGTTAAGGGCTAGGTTCTTTTTATGGTGCAAAAAAAATATGTGTACGCCTTTGGTGATGAAAACACCGAAGGAAAAGCTGAAATGATAAAACTCTTGGGAGGAAAAGGCGCTAACCTTGGCGAAATGGCCTCCCTGGGTATACAAGTCCCTCCTGGTTTCACCATAAGCACAGAAGCCTGTGTTTACTATTTCAAAAATAAAAATACTTTCCCTTCTAAATTGTGGGATGAAATTCTCGCTCGACTAAAAAATCTGGAAAAGGGTCTGGAGAAAAACTTTGGTGATCCTGATAACCCTCTTCTTGTTTCGGTGCGGTCGGGAGCCCGTGTTTCCATGCCGGGGATGATGGATACTGTGTTGAATCTGGGTCTGACCGATATAACTGTTCAGGGTTTGGCAAAGAGCACCAAGAACGAATGGTTTGCTCTCGACTCATATCGCCGTTTCATTTCCATGTTCGGGAATGTGGTTTTGGGGGTTTCTGGAGAACGATTTGAAGCAATCCTCACCAAGAAAAAGTTAAAGCGTAATATCGAATTTGATACGGAGTTCACAATTCAGGAGTTGAAATCACTCATCCGACAATTCAAGGCTCTGGTGGTTCGTGTGACGGGGGAAGAGTTTTTAGAAGACCCCATGCAACAGCTGCGCATGGCAGTTGAGGCGGTGTTCAATTCGTGGAATACGGAACGGGCGGGAACATATAGAAGGTTGAATGGCATCCCGCACGAATGGGGCACAGCTGTCACCATCCAGTCCATGGTATTTGGCAATATGGGCGAAACTTCTGGCACGGGTGTAGCGTTTACCCGCAATCCGGCGACCGGCGAAAAGAAATTCTATGGGGAATACATGCTCAATGCCCAGGGTGAGGATGTTGTTGCTGGAATCCGGACACCTAACTCTATCGAAATGCTGGAGCAGGACATGCCGGAGGTCTATCAGGATCTGGTGAAGGTTTACCAGAAACTGGAGAACCACTACAAAGATATGCAGGATCTGGAGTTCACCATTGAAAACCAGAAACTGTTTTTATTGCAGACCCGGGCTGGCAAACGCACGGCCGCCTCGGCCATCAAAGTTGCGATTGATATGGTGAATGAAGGGCTGATCAGTAAACGCGAAGCTTTGATGCGGGTTCCAGCAAACCAATTGGATCAAATCTTTCATCCGATGATTTCCCCCAAGGCGAAATTGAAATTACTGGGAAAAGGTCTGGGCGCCTCCCCCGGTGCGGCCGCAGGGAAGATTGTATTCACTGCCGAGCGTGCCCAGGAAATGGCTGATAAAAAAGAAAAGGTTATTCTTGTTCGCATGGAGACATCGCCGGAGGATATTCAGGGAATGAGTGTGTCGCAGGGAATTCTGACCGCCAAGGGAGGCATGACTTCACATGCTGCAGTGGTGGCCCGAGCCATGGGCAAGCCCTGTGTTTCAGGAGTCAGTACCCTGGACGTTAACGTGAAAAGAAAAAAATGCAGGCTGGGAGGTGTTGAGCTTAAAGAGATGGACTCAATCTCTCTGGATGGAACGACAGGCCAAGTGTTCAATGGGGCAGTACCCTTGATCCAGTCCCGGTTGACTAGTAATTTTACGCGCATGATGACCTGGGCGGGCGAAGTCCGGGCTTTACAGATTCGAGCTAATGCAGACACCCCGCACGATGCTTTGATGGCGCGGGATTTTGGAGCGCAGGGAATCGGGTTGTGCCGCACGGAACATATGTTCTTTGATGAGGAACGCATTTTTCTGGTACGCAAAATGATCGTTGCCGAGGACGAAAAAGCTCGTGAAGAGGTGTTGAAGAAACTGCTTCCCATCCAGCGTGCGGATTTTGCTGAAATTTTTAAGGTGATGGATGGGCTTCCAGTTACGGTGCGGTTGCTGGACCCTCCTTTGCACGAATTCCTGCCCAATTCCCCCGCTGAAGTTAAAAACCTGGCCAAGGAGATGAAAGTATCGCCAATGGCCCTGGCTAAGAAAATCGAAACGCTAAAGGAAGTCAACCCCATGCTTGGGCATCGTGGTTGCCGACTTGGAATCACTTTCCCGGATATTTACCGGATGCAGGTTCGAGCAATTATTGAAGCGGCCTGCAGACAGGCCAAAAAGGGTATTAAAGTTTTTCCGGAGATTATGGTGCCGCTTGTAGCGCATGTTAATGAATTCAAAATTGTCCGTGAAATCATTGTCGAAGAGGCTGAAGATGTGATTGAAAAAGCCGGTGTGGACTTGAGTTATAAAATAGGCACTATGATCGAGCTACCCCGGGCCGCCATGACGGCAGATGAATTAGCGGTGGAGGCGGATTTCTTTTCCTTCGGAACCAACGATCTGACACAGACGGCCTTCGGACTCAGTCGGGATGATTCTGGAAGTTTCCTGAACCAATATCTCGATAAAGGCCTGCTGACTCGTGACCCGTTTGTATCGGTAGATCAGGAAGGGGTGGGCCAATTGATCCGTATTGCGGTTGAAAAGGGAAAAATGGTCAAACCCAATATTCATTTGGGGGTGTGTGGAGAGCATGGAGGAGACCCGGTGTCGATCAACTTTTTTAATACATTAGGTTTGGGTTACGTCAGTTGCTCCCCCTACCGGGTTCCCACTGCCATACTTGCCGCCGCTCAGGCTGTTATTCAGGAAGATAGTTAAGAGCCGGGTGAAAATGCCGGGAAAAAGGTTGACTTCGTTTTTGCCGGTCACCATAATAAAAAATTCTCTAGCTTGAAAGGCTGGCCGCTTGATCTACTTGAGGGGCCAGTTCCATTTTAAATAACCTGTTGCCTGAAAAGGCGCTCCGTCTGGAGGTCTAGGAATGAATATAGCACTCACCGGTATCACCGGAATGGTGGGTTCCCATCTTATTAAAAAACTCATTGAAGAAAACCCGGAAGATTCTCCCTACAACATCCGGGCTCTGATCCGCGAAGGTAGTGTGGTGGAACATTTAAAAACTTTTGAGGATGTGGACTACATCATCGGAGGTTTGGAGGATCGCGAATCCCTTGCAAAACTAGTGCAGGATGTAGATGTGCTGGTGCACCTGGCTCATTTCCCCGGCCCGGTTCAGGCCGTTGATGAGTTGGTCAAGGTAAATGTTAATGGATCTTTTGATTTGCTGGAAGAAGCTAAAAAGGCAAAGGTCAAGCAGGTGGTGTTCATGAGTTCATGCACCGTGTTTGGACAAATTCTTCCCTCGGTGGATCAGGAACACCCGCTGGATGAAAATCACCCCGTTTGGCCGAGCAGCCTTTATGGCTCGATCAAATCTTCGATTGAAGGGTTTTGCCACTATTATTATAAAAGCCGGGCCTTTGATTTAACCATTCTGCGGCCGGTAACTGTGTATGGAGTACGACCTCAGCTTGACAAGTCCGAATGGTTTCAAACTATTGACTACCTCGCCACAAACTACAACGTTGATCTCAAGGGCAGTACCAAATATGTTGCGGTGGGTTCAGTGGTGCAGGCCATACAGAAGGTTCTGGGAAATGCGGAGGCATCAGGAAAAACTTATCATCTGATTGATGGGCATATTCATAATCTGGACCTGGGAAAACTGATTGCGGAAACCATCGACTCTTTTGGCGAATGCGAAGGTGTTATGGGGGAAGATGGTGTGCCGATGTCCAACCAGGCGGCCAAGGATCTGGGAGTCGAGTTTCCCGGTCAAGAGCGCATAGTCGAATATATCAAGCTCATCCATAAGCTTCAGGGCGAATATGGTGGCGAACGAAACATCCAAAACTGGTAGAGGAATCAAACGTGTCGTCACTCACATCTCAAGCCTTCGTCGACCGGTTGATCCGGGAAAACTTTAATTTCTTCACGGGAGTTCCCTGCTCGCTGTTATCGGGCCTGATCTCATGCCTGGAAGAAGTTGAGGAGGCCAGATATACTCCATCGGTGCGAGAAGACGCAGCGGTGGGCCTGTGTGCAGGCGCCTACCTTGCCGGTTCTTTGCCCGTCTTGCTGATGCAGAACTCGGGACTGGGTTATTGCCTCAATGCGTTTACCTCCCTCAACCTGATTTACCGAATTCCCGTTTTGGTCATTATGAGCTGGCGAGGTCAGGGAGGGAAAGACGCCCCTGAACATATCATCATGGGGGACATCGATCAGAAGCTTCTGGAAACTGCGGGCATGGACTATGCGATTTTAAAGCCGGAAAACCTGGATGAGGTTCTCGCAACTGCCAAGCGAAAAATCAATGAGGAAAAACGCCCCTACACGCTTATAGTCGAGAAAGGTTTATTTGATGAAAGGCACTGAGGCATTTCAGGAGTTGCTGCCCTTATTGGGCAACGAACCCGTTATACACGCCAATGGTTTCATATGCAGGGAGTCGTTTTCCTTAAAAGACCGGGAAGAAAATTTTTACATGATCGGTTCTATGGGTTTGGCATCTTCCATTGGGTTGGGTGTGGCTTTATGTCAGCCAAATCGCAAGGTGATTGTGCTGGATGGAGATGGCAATGTGTTGATGTCTATGGGCACCCTTGCCATGATAGCGGCGGAAGCCCCAAAAAATCTGGTGCATGTTGTGATTGATAATGAAGTGTATGAGTCAACAGGAAAGCAACGGTCTATTTCTAATGCGGTGCCTCTTGAGCAAGTTGCCAAAAGCGCAGGTTATCGGCAAGCGGTGAGAGTCGATAAAAGAGAAGAGATCAAACCGGCGTTTGAAAAATTGATGAATGCGGAAGGGCCGGTTTTTCTGCTGATCAAGGTGGAACCCTGTTTTGACCACAAGACAGGACGCGTGACACACACCCCGGAAGAGATCACCGAGCGCTTCATGAAAACCTTAAGCTAGGTGTGGGGCTGTGATATTGCTAGCTATCATACCAATAGCAATAACTCTCACTGATTAGCCAGCAATTACATAAGTCATAAAAGTGGCTTTTATATTTTGCCTCCCACGTAAGTGGGTTATGCCAGAAGATCGACCGCCCCTCCCGATCCTGATTCGGAGGCTGTTGTATTGCCCTCTTCGCCACTCAGTTCAGCAGTTTGATTGACGGGAGGAATAGGGCTGGTCTGTGCTTCTTCTGTGCTGGTACCTTGAGACTCGTTAGATGTGGTTGTTGCGCGAGCGTCTTTGCTCCCTTCGCTTGTTTCTGCGGTCGGTTTTTGAGCGGCAGAAAAATTTCCCAAGCTTGAAACTTCCATAATCCATCTCCTTATTTATTAGAAAACCTGTTTTACCTGTTTAGGAAAAAACCTATTCCGTAATATTGCTGATTCCATCCCGAACGGCGTTTTTCAATTGCATTTGTTCTTCAGTGGGAACAGATTTAACCACCTTCTGGGTCTTAGGGTCGATGACCTGAAGAACCACGTCGTTGTCATCCGTCACGGAAAACTTTCTTTGTTCGCTATCCGATGATGAACTTCGCCCCTTGCTGACCTCTGCCAAGACCTTGGCTTGAGCGGACAGATCAACAGAATCTCCTGATGCCTTAGGCTCAGAAGTCGGAACAGATTTAGATTTTGAGCTTGATGAAGATGATTGCGTTTTAGGCGGTGGAGCTGTCGGATTTCCCGTTGGGTTAACGGCCTGGGTATCCATGTATTTAACCTCTGCTTCCGGGTTGATAAGTTTGCAAGCTAAACTATTGAAAAATAAAAGCTTGTTTTGTCTCTCTGCGATGATCAATTTTTAGCCAGTACACGCACTCTTCTTAACGGCACCTTTAGGGTTAACTTGAGAATTAATTTTGGAAAACTGAGGGAAGATTTTTTCTGCTTTGAAAATCAGGATCTTGCAGGTTCGATAAGGTTTGAATTGGGTCTCTTTAACGGTTATGATATCGCCCTGAAAAACAATTGAAAACAAAGTGGTTCAGGGAGTTTTCCCTAAACTTAAAAGATACTGAAATGCCGTTTATTGTGGAATGAAAGAATTTCGTAAAATCCTGAAATACGCCAGACCGTATGCCAAAAGCTTGGTTTTTGCTTTTCTTTGCCTGGCTTTAACCTCGTTGATCAATCTTGTATTGCCTTTAATTGTCCGCAATATGATCAACGCTGTGATCGTATTGAAAGACAGCGAGGTGCTGGATGGCCTGGCATGGGATTTAATCATCATTATTGGCCTCCAGGCTGTGTTCGCGGTCACGCATAATTATATTTTTGGTTTCGTGGGTCACAGGATGACCACAGATTTTCGTGTCGATTTTTTCTCCCATATTCAATCGCTTTCATTGCGTTTTTTCCAGGAACGCCGGGTGGGAGAAATTTTGTCCCGCATGAGTAACGATATCTCAGTGATCGAGAATGCCCTGGTGACCATTCCCGTTGCCCTATTACGCCAAAGCATCACCTTGCTCGGGGCCATGACGATTATTCTGTACCTGAACTGGAAACTGACCGGACTTATTTTGCTCATCCTGCCTCCCTTGATGATTTTTGCCCGGGTATTTGGGCGGCGGTTGAAAATGTTTTCGGAAAAGCTTCAAGATCATGTGGCGCAGGCGGTGGTGGTCCTTGAGGAAGTGATATCATCCATCAAGATTGTCAAGTCCTTCACCCGCGAACCTTATGAGCGAAGTCGTTTTCAGAGCAAAATTGAAATGGCTTTCGAAAGAGCGGTGGATAAGCTCAAGGTGTCTTCGTTTTTTGGTCCGTTCATACTGGGGCTCACCTTTCTAGTCTCTGCGTTGCTGATCTGGTATGGCGGGTATCAGGTTATGCAGGGGGCAACGACTCCTGGCGAACTGGCGGCTTTTTTTCTGTACGCACTGATCATTGCGGGACCCATTGGAACTTTTATCCGACTGTATACCCAGATTCAGGAAGCCTCGGGAGCCATCTCCAGAGTCTATGAGATTCTCGATACCTCGCCAATGATTCAAAACCCGGATAACCCGGTGCCGCTCGGAGATTTAACGGGACGCATTCATTTCGAAAATGTTTCTTTCGGTTATCGGGACACCACAGAGGTGATTCATGATGTTAGCTTAGAGGTGCTTCCCGGTCAGACCGCGGCTTTGGTTGGGCCAAGCGGGGCTGGCAAGTCGACCCTCATCAAGCTTTTGTTGCGTTTTTTCGATCCGTCTTCCGGGGCCATTCGTCTGGACGGGCACGATATCCGCACCTTGGACCGGAAAAGTTTTCTCAGCCAGATTGCTCTGGTTCCTCAGGAAACACTTTTGTTTGGAGGAACGGTGCGGGAAAACATCCTTTATGGCAAGCTAGATGCGACAGACACAGAACTTAAAGAGGCCGCACAAAAAGCCAATGCGCATGAATTCATCATGGCTATGGAAAAGGGTTACGACACAGTTGTTGGGGAAAAGGGAGCGAAGCTTTCCGGGGGAGAAAGACAGAGGGTGTCCATCGCCCGGGCCATATTGAAAGACCCAAAAATTCTGATTCTAGATGAGGCAACTTCTTCTTTAGATAACCGATCCGAATCTCTCATTCAGGATGCTTTGGAAGCTCTAAAGGTCCATCGCACGACTTTTGTCATTGCGCATCGCCTGAGTACTGTCCATAAAGCGGATCAGATTTTTGTGCTGGATAAGGGGAGCATTGTTGAAGCAGGTCAACATGAGGACTTGATGAACAACAAAGGTTTATATCACAACCTATATACCTTGCATGAGGGGGCGAGCTTGTGATTCCGTTGTGGGAATAATTCGAGTGCCAAACCAAGTGTGCCGGGGCTATTCCCCCGGATCGGCACCAATTAAAAAACCGACCAAATGGGCTTTTTTCTCTACGTCACCCCGGTAATAGGTGCGCACCAGTTTCTGGATCAGCTCATTCAATGCTGGGTCTTCCCCGTAAGTTTCCATAGCCTCATTGACGCAAGGTTCTTCGCCGCCTGGAGCGTTTTGTGTCTTCCTGATAGGCCCTTTTCCCGTTAGCAGCCAGATTATATTAAGGTCTGTGTGCTGATAAAGTTTTGCAATCGTATCTGCTGAAGGTAAAGACTTGTTGTTCTCAATATCCGATAAAGACCCCTGAGAGATTCTGATCAATTTTGCCAATTCGAAAGATTTGAGAGGCAAAGACTTTCTCCATTGGCGGAGCCGAGACCCTAGAAATTTAGCCGTTCCTGATTTTATTTCTTGCATTTGATGGTATACCTAATTATAATTGAAAATGCCTAACTATAACCCTGAGAAACTCAAGGTCTGAAACACCACCATCAAGCGCATACTGGATGCTTGCGGCGGAAACTTTATTCAGTTCTCTAGAAAATTAAAGAACCTGATTCCCCATATCTTCAGAATAAAACCAGGTTTGAGGGGGAAAGCATAGAATCAATACATAGGATAGGATGCCTAGCCTTGCGATCGCTTGTATTGCTATAATTCCTTAAAAAAACGAAGCTGTCAATATTTTCTTAGACACTGAACCAGTCTTAATATTTTTACATCTATGTAGTATAATCAACTACCCTTTACTGGGTAGTGTGATACCAAATGGTTTAAAAGTCAAGAGGTATGGGGGAATTTTTTGGTAAAAGGATTTGAAAGAAACCAATAGACTCCTGAAAAACATAATTTTCTACCAAAAACCTGTAGAGGTGTGGAGCATAATGAGAGAGCCTTCTTTCTTCATCTCCATCGATAGCGATATCGACATAAATCACCACTTTTGGGGGCTGGTTTTTCAGTATTGTCACCAACTCTTTTTCTTTCGTTTCCTCAAGCATACCTGGCAGCACCCATTCATAGGGAGTCGGGTTGAGCCGATCAGAAAGAAAATAAAAAACAGGGTTCAGCGGCAGGGCCAGAATGGCATCTCCTTTTTGCGAGTAAAGGGCTATTTTTTCAATGACCTCTTCAACCCACCTGGCCTCTGCTGGGTTGGTGTAGACATCCACTTTATCCAGAGAGAGACGAGTGGTCTCCAGTTTCATGGCGCCGATGCTACCGGCATAAAAACCATGATGGGTATTCATCTCAAAATAAAACAGGAAGGGAAGGAAAACGGTGAGAAGGTTTAAGGGTAACCGAGTGGAAAGGCTTTTTTGGTCGAGGGGATCTTGAAAGGAAAGAATTTTTTTTCTGATTCGAAACAATAAATAACAAAATAGAAGATAGAAGGGAGGCAGGGTTCTTAGCAGGTTATCGAATCCTGCTCGCCAAATTACCAGACCAAAGGCGCAAACCCCGAATAGTAGAATAGCAATAACCATCAGATGATCAATATGAAAGGGTTCTTTTTTTAGCGTGAGTTGATAAAAAAGAAGGGCGGTCACAATGCCACAGGTTAGAATGGGCAGATAGAACAAAACCCTTTCAAACATCTGGTGGTAGCCCACTTCCTTGAGAAGCGCGAGAAAGGGAAAAATTTCCGGGAACGGGTTTCCCCAGACCTCATGCGCATCGATGACCATTTTGAATACTTTTATTAAATAGTCCTGCCCCAGATAGATCACGCACACGATAGCCGCGATGGAAACCCCGCCTGCCAAATAGTAATTTTTGATGGAGGTGTGTGTCGTCTGTTTTTCCGGAATAAAATGAAGACGCCAATGTTTTTGGCTATACATCAAGGCCACTACCACCAGACTGATTAGTGTAGAAAAAAGAGCCACCTCAAACTTGAAAAAGCCACTTAAAAAAATTCCCGCTCCCAACCCCGCTAGAGACGCCAGGTTTTTCTTGTCCAGAAAATTTGTAATGAGATAGAGGTTCAACACGACAAAGAAAGTGTAGAAACGGTTGTAGTACATGGAAGGGGCGGAAAGCATGAACAAAGCCGCAAGCAAGGCAAAGCCGGCTGGCATGATTTTCCGTCCGATGGAATAAGTCATTAAGACCATGGGTGGAGTGATGAGAAGAACACCGATGCGCAGGCTTTGAATTTCTACTCCGAGCAGTTTAAAAAACAGCATTCCGTACCAATAACGACCGGGGAGGTAGCCATTGGGATTGAAATCTATAAGAGCCCTTTCCCCGTTAAGGGTTCTCAGGGTTCCATTGGCATACCCCCCTTCGTCCCAAATATTCAGTCCATATTTGGAGAAGGACCAGAAATAGGCCAACAGCGCCAGATAAAGCAGGGAAACCCGGCCCCATCGTTTAGCTGGAGCAGAGACTTGATCGGTATCTGAAGCTTTATTCATAGCTCATTCTTTAAAAAATGCTCGCATTTCCTGAGCGAGACTCTGATTTTCTTCAAGAATAATTTCAAAATTCAGATTGGCATCTGCCGGAAGTTGTAGTCTTTGTTTCACCTTGAAGATTCGGGCCAAGGATTGATCAATGGTGGCGCGGGGAATGCGTCCACTTTTAATATCACGGATCAGGGAGTCCTGAAGGGCATTTACTTTTTCCAGATCGTGGCAAATGAGGAAAATATCAACTCCGGCCCGGGTTCCCAGCTCAGGAATGGACTCCAGCTTATCCTCGACGGCCTGCATCTCCAGATCGTCTGACATGATCAGTCCTTCAAAGCGAAGAGATTTTCTCAACACATCACGCAAAATAGCAGGGGAAAAAGTGGCGGGCCGTTTGGCATCCCAAGCCGGGTAGACCACATGTGCTGTCATGAGAACCTCCAGTCCCTGCCCGATGGCATGACTGAAGGGGATCAACTCAATTTGTTCCAGTGACTCCCGCGTTCGTTCAACCCGAGGCAGGGTGAGGTGGGAATCTTGAGAGGTATCTCCGTGTCCAGGAAAATGTTTGCCGACAGGGATGACCCCGGCGGCATAAAATCCGCGAATCAATTCAGCTCCCAAACGAGCCACCTTTGCCGCGTCACTATCCAGAGCCCTGTGTCCAATGATGGGGTTTGCAGGATTGGAGTGGACATCAAGAACCGGAGCGTAGTCCATATTAACTCCGACGGCTCGCAACTCTTTTCCCATTCCAAGTCCGAAGCGGTAGGCCAGTTCATTCGAGTTGGCCTGCCCCAGACACGACATGGGAGGGAACCGGGTAAAAGGTGCGCCCAGCCGAGCGACCCTTCCGCCCTCCTGATCGACTGAAATAAAAAGCGGAGGTATTTCCGGGTTATCAACCGTCAACGACTGGAGGTCGTTGATCAGTTGCCGTAACTGGTCGGGGTTTTCATAATTGCGCTCGAATAGAATCAAACCGCCAATGCCCTGCTGAACAATCAGTTCTTCAGTGCGGGCATTGAGGGAGGTTCCCTCAAACCCTGATACAATCATCTGACCGGTTTGTTGTTTCAGCGAAAGCAAGTAGTGTTGATGAACAGGGTTTGCAATTATGGCAAGCGGGCATCGTTGCCCGGTTCGGCACCCGTATGTTACCATAACTTAATAACTTGAAACCAACGCTGAATTTTAAGAGCACCTCGTAAAACTTTTAATCACTGGGGACCGCATTATATATGTTACGCAGAGTGGTGATCACCGGTCTCGGGGCAGTCAGCCCGAACGGCATCGGTTTAAAAACTTTTTGGGAAAACACCTGCAAAGGCATCAGCGGCATAGACCGTATCGCTAGCTTCGATGCCTCTGCCCTGATATGCCAGATCGCTGGTGAAGTGAGCCAGTTCGATCCATCGCTTTATTATTCCACGTCAGATTTAAAAAAACTGCCCCGCTCGGTTCCCTTGGCTGTAGCGGCCACCCAGGAAGCTCTAGCCAATGCAGGGATTGATCTTTCCTCTTTTTCAGAGGAAGATTTTGAAGGGCTGGGGGTGCTGGTCGGGAGTGGCGGATCGGGGTTTGATTACTCCGAAAAACAATTTGAAATTTATTTTTCCAAGCAAAAAAACAAGATCAGTCCTTACGCCATCTCCAATTCACTGGTCGGTATGCTATCGAGCGAAATTTCCATGTACTTCGGGTTCCAGGGCCGGAGCCATGTCATCTCCAATGGTTGCACCAGTTCCTCGGATGCTTTGGGCTACGCGTTCAATACCATCCGCTTCGGGCAGGAAGACTGGTTTGTTTCCGGCGGAGTGGAAGCTTGTGTCACCCCGGCGATGATGCAGGGGTTCGAAAGAATGAAAGTCAACCCAATGCACTATAACGATTCTCCTGCACGAGGTTCGCGCCCTTTTAATCGGGATAGAGAAGGTTTCGTGCTGGCCGAAGGCGCCTGGACGATTATTCTGGAAGAGTTGGAACACGCCAAGGCGCGCGGGGCGGAAGTCATCGCCGAGGTTGTTGGTTACGGCACAACTTGTGACGCCTACCATCGAGTCGCCATCATGCCCGATGGCAAACAGTCTTCGCGAGCCTTGAGCCTTGCCCTGAAGGACGCCAAATTGAATAAAGAAGAAGTGGACTACATCAATTTTCACGGCACCTCAACAATGCTCAATGACAAAGTCGAAACACTGGCGGTCAAGCGAACCTTTAACAGCCATGCCATGAACATCCCGGCCAGCTCTACCAAGTCCATGGTCGGGCACCCGCAAGGGGCATCGGGCGCATTGGGGGTGACTGTTTCGGCCCTGTCTTTAAAAAACGGATTCATAACCCCCACCATTAATATGGAAAACCCGGACCCGGAATGCGATATGGATTATGTTCCCAATGCAGGAAGAGAATGTAAACTGAATATTGCCATCAGCAATTGCATTTCGTTCGGATCAAAAAATTCTGCTATTATTCTGAAAAAGTTTATTTGAAGCCATGAAATTTTTTCTAAAACAAGAAAATCAAATCCCCCCAACCCCCTTCGCAGAAGGGGGAGCTTCAATGGACCCCTCTTCTACGAAGAGGGGCTGGGAAGATTTAGAAACTCTCAAGCAGTATGTGCCCAAGATAATGAATTTTTTCAACTCCGCATCAAAGCTATTGGCGGTAGTTCTGCTACTGATGCTTGCCAGCTGTGCTGAAAAACTGGTGGATGTCAACGTCACCATTGTCGATCAAAAAACGGCATTGGAAAATCAGATACTCGGCAGTTACGAAGAATTGGGTAATGAAGTTCTGCTATTGGCGTCAGTGCGGTCGGTAGATGAAGAGGGAAAACTCAAACCCGCTACCGAGATCCCGAAAGGCAAGCTGAATGCGCTGAGAGCCATGCAACGTCAGGAGTTCAATCGGGATGATATTCAGGCGTTCAAAAAATCTCTTGTCACAGGAGAAGGTAATGACGGGTTACTGAAATTTTTTGCAACGGAACGGACAAAAACCGACGCCAAGTTTAAAGAGTTTGCCATCGCCATCATTGCTGAAGAGAATGCAGATCGATTGACGATTTTAAAAAGAATCGTAGCGACCAACGAAAACTTCACCGATAAAGACCTCGCAAAAGTCCAGATAATCTCCGCCAGCCTCAACCGCGACAACGCCAAACCCGGCGAAAAAATCCAGCAAGAAAACGGCGACTGGACCACCCGGTGAGCCACCACTAGGCGTGGGGCCATCTGCAATGGCTGGATTGCGCAGTTTATCGGTTATCTCGGCTTGAAGAGGGTCTAGCGTATTAACTGAAAACCTTTTTAGCCACCGATTCACACAGATAAACACGGATGATGATCTTCCCCCTGACAAGGGGGACTGAGGGGGTTTGTTTTGTCCCCTCTTTCTCAAAGAGGGATAGGGTGATTTACATTCAGGGGTACACTTGCCAAAGGAACCTGCTCCTTCCATTCCCCGCACTAATCCTGTAAAACTAATATTGGAACTAAGATAATCCCTCATTCTAATCGTAATGAAAAAATCCCTCGAAGAAAGATTCTTTTCGTTTTTAAAGTTTTTACCTGGCTCGGAAAGTATAGATTCCCTAAAACTGCCTAAAGGCAACGAAGAAAGTCAAATAGCAGATTATTTTTTAGCAAATAGGCAAATAATCGTTGAAGTAAAAACCTTGAAAAGTGATACCGCCTATAAGGTTGATGAAGTTTTGGAACCTTATGGGGACGATCCGGCATTTCCAATTGTTTATGGTGAATGTGATGTGAATAAAATATTAGATAAACTGGATAGTGGCCAAGAAATAAAGAGCCAGATACTTGAAAAGTTGACAAGACCTATTGAGAAGGCGTTTAAAAAAGCTGATGACCAAGTTTCAGATACAAAGAAGGCTTTTAATGTTGAAAATGCTTGTGGCTTATTAGTTCTTCTTAATGAGGAAATAGATGTTTTTAGTCCCGAAGTACTTATTTGGAAAATTAGTAAAATGTTGGGAAAAAAAAGAAATGGAAATTACCGATATAAACAATTTCCTTGTGTTTGGGTTATTTCTGAAAGCCACTATATTCAGGCTGGTAAAGAAATAAAGTCAACACCCTCTTTTTGTATTAATGGTCCCATGAACAAAGAAATTCCAGAAATTGGTGACTTTGTTACAGAGTTGCAACCAAAATGGGCAGAATTTGAAGGTGTGCCTCTTTTAAGTAATGGAATTAATAAGTTTAAAGATTCTGATTTTGGTTCTTTTGCTAAAGACCATGCTAAAGAACAAGAAGATAATAGAGATACGGTTGAGCGTCACGAATTATGGCGGCGTCAGTACAGAAATAATCCATACTTAAGAGCTTTTGAGGAAGATGCTTTCTTAAGATTTGGAGCAAAAGCATTTTTAGGGCTAAAGCCACAATTTATGAAAGATGGGGAAAAACTAAGTCGAGAAAGAGTTGTAGAGTTGCTGATATTGTGGACACACTTCCTTGAAGAAAACGAGTATAGAGTCACAGATATGAGAAAACTACGTGCGGTAATAGAGCTTTTAGAAAAAGAGAAAAAATAAATTTATTAAGGTTTATAGTTCAGCATTTTTTCTATTGTTTCTTTGTGGGTATGCCAGAATTCCCAAAGTCCATCAAAGTCTTCCTCTGTTATCCAAGGCTTGTCTAATTCTTTAAACAAACCATATTGTTCTGTGGGTATTCCACCTAGCTCGTATTTTCCTAAAATATGACCATCGATAAAGCTTGCGACTCCAAGAATCGCTTGATGGCATTTGGTGATTTGATCCAGTGTTATTCCAAGTTGTTCATCCGTTAAATTTTCCAAACTTGAAGTATCTGCTTTATGTGCAATGAATTTATTAGTAAATTCTTTAATATCGTTACATTTGTTTAATTCTTCGGTAAGTTTGGAGAAGGTTTTTGGATTGATTAAATCATTCCTTTTCTTTTGGTTGTCTTGGCCTCCACATAACTTGTCGAAAGACTTGTGTCGTGCGTTGCAATTTATTTCTTTATTGTCGGTGGCGTTTTCTTTTGGGTTAAACTTAACATCATCATAGCAAACATAATTCTCTCTAGTGATCAAGCCAATATTCTTTGTTAAATCTTTAATTATTCGAGGTATAGAGATAACATCTTCTCTTTTATCAATGAGGCTTCTGATAGCTGTTGCCTGAAGGTTGACATAGCCTCTATCTATAAAATGAGAAATATCACCATTGATTCCAGTTGATTCAGTTTGCGAATTTATTTTGATTCTTCGCATTTCATAGGTCAATCTATAAATCGCATCATCCCAAAGCATCTTATTAATTTGTTTGGATATGGAGTGCTCTAGATCGTTGTAAAACCAAGATAGCTATTTAGCTCGTTTTTCTAAAAACTGCAAAAGGAGATCTTTGTTTTCTATATCGAGATTATTCAAGTTGGCGTGTTCTCTTTGCTTGAGTTCAGGAAAGCTAGTACGAATGGCGAGACGATTCGAAAAGCTCAGCATGACAAACTAACCCCCCTCAATCCCCCCTTGTCAGGGGGGAGGATCATCATCTGTGTTCATCTGCGGCTAAATAAGCTCAGCGGTTCGCTGTTTTGTTGAAATAGAACCCCTGAAGGTTAATCACCCCAGCCCTATTTGAGAAAGAGGGGGCTTTTGTTCTTTGGCAGTCGCGCCAGCGTCTCTGCCCCGCTCCCTCTCACGGGAGTGAGTTAGCGGTAGGGCATTTTGTTGCCTTCGAGTTGTTTTACGATGTCGGCTTCGAACTGGTTTTCTACTCGGACAAATTCTTCAAACTCTCTCGGGCTTTTGAACTCAAAAACTTTGGGTTCTTTTTGTCCGCAAATTTCTTCATCCTGCTCAATGGTTAACATATTATTTTCTACGGACCGTATCACGAATTTTTTCCGCGTTTTAAATTTTGCGAAAGTTTCCTGATAGACCGGTTCCAGATTGAGTGCCATGAAACGTCTCCCATTCCTTATGATTACTGAATACTGGAATTTTAACTTTCCCGAATCCCAAAATCAAACTAATTGCGTCCACTCGGCGTGGGGCTCCGGCGAGCCGCCGGTGGCAATTTGCAATGGATTTTTACTGCTAACAATTATTCTTCTCGGATTAACGGGCTATTGCCTTGCTTTGATATCCCCTGCCTATGAAGGGAGGGAGGCAATCATTTTTATCCATGCTCATCTGTGGTTAATTAGGGTTTCATCCCTTAACAGTTTTGAAAAAATATGTTAGGCTGTGACCTGTAATGCGGTGAGTGATTCCTTCCACCGTTGGTTTCGCCTGCCGTCCGTTCCGGACCCTTTTATTTATTTTTTCTAAATCATGACAAATAGAATATCCCTCAACCGTTTAGCAGAAACACTCATTCAAGAGTCGAGCGCTCCATTCAGCACGGAAGAGTTTGCAAAAAGTCTGGAGGGGAGATGGGAAAAGGAAGTTTCTGACTCTGCTATGAAACGGTTGAAGAAAGTTTTGCTCAACCACTCTTCGCTGATTGGTATTCATGATAGTAATTTTATTCCCTTTCGCGCGGTGGTCGAAAAGCTCGGTCACGTATCTTTATCTATGCAGTTGGGAGCGTGGGAGTTGAAGCAGGGTGTCCTGATTCCCGGACATCGTTTGATTCCTTTTATGCCGACAAACCTTAAAGAGAGTGAGTTGACGTTTCAGGACCCGGATGGGAACGAAATTCCCAAACTGAAAAAATCTTATTTTATTCAGGATATCGTTCCTTTTTATCAGTACTGCGGTGGCTCGCATTTTCCGGAAGAGATCAAGATCAATGAATGGATTCCCGGAAAAAGTCGCATGACGGTCACAGTCTGGGACATGCAATCTTTATACAAGAGTTTCTCATCTCGGCCAGGGGATGCTGTTTTGATCGACCTGATTGACTATGAAAAGGGAGTCTATCGGGTGCGCCCCTATTCTTCACGGCAATACCGCATGGATCGGTTACGCATGCGCTCGCTTTATATTGCTTTGGCGACTCAGATGGACCCGCTTTTCCAGGATGAAAAATTTTGTTCTACCGGACTGGAAAAACAATTATTGCGCATCCTGTTTTCTGTGGACTCGAAAGTGTTTCGTGAGGTGGAGGTCTTTTCTGTCACTGACTTTCTGGAATCTCTCAAGGAATGGACCGTTGTTGGGTGTGAGGCTGGCGGGGTGCAGATGGTTCCTGTGTGGCAAGAGGAGCCGGGGCCTCTCGTTCGCGCTGATGCCAACCGGGCGATCAAGGGCGAGTTGGGCTCGCTGAACAAGATATTTCAGGATTTACAATTGGCCTTTGATGCGTTGGAATTTAAATCCATGCTTTATACGGTCATGGCTTCAGACAAGTACAAACTGGAAGCGGTCTTTTTTCTATTGTTCGGCGGTCAGGGAGATTTGTTCAAGGACAAAAAACAGCATGAGGTGTTTTATGGTTATCTGCGCGAACTTTTGTTTAAAATCTGCGAAGACCTTAAAACCCGCGAGTCGCATTTGATCTCGAATTTGCGGGAACAATGCGTCGATCTCAAGTTTAGCCTGGTTGGGGTATTGCGGTTTCTGCAAGATCAGGAGGTTGGGTTGGAAGACCTGCCCGCAGACTTGTTAAACCAGATTATCGAACTGGATCATTTTTGCACCGATGCGCTTCACCAGTTTGCCGAGCGAGAAAGACCGCCGGATCTGAAGTTTATCCGCGAAGTACGTGTGGCTTTGAAAGTGGTGCTGCCGCAACTTTCCATAGTGGAAGAGGAAGTTTATTCCCGTCTGGCTATTTATTAGAGGATCGCTGTTCCGTTGAGAGAATGACCGGAAATATTTTCGACATGCATTTTTACCGTATCTCCGGCTTTCAATACGTCTTCCCCGCCCTGAATGTTCGCGCTCCAGTATTGCGGGTTCCTCCCCTTGAAGGCATAGCCCGGTTTGGAGGATCGGCCTTCAATCAAAACTTCAATGTTATTACCGATATAAGGTTGGCCCTGTTTGGCGGTCAACCGGCTTTGCATGGCGATGGTTTCCTGCAGTCTGCGTTTTTTAGTTTCTTCGGGCACCGAATCGAGTAATTCATTCGCCGGGGTTCCCGGCCTGGGGCTGTAGGCAAACATGAAGCTACTGCTGTAGCCAACCTCTTGCATTATTTGCAGCGTGTCTTCAAAGGCTGCATCCGTTTCACCGGGAAAGCCGACAATGATATCGGTGGAGAGGGATATATCTGGGATTTCTGATTTCAGTTCCAACAGTAAATTCCGGTACTCTTCAATGGTATGGTCTCGGCGCATGGCCTGGAGCACTTCGTTGTTACCGCTCTGAACAGGAAGGTGCAGGTGGTTCATCAGAATATCAATATCCCGGTATGCGCGAATGGTCTCGCGAGTGAAATCATTGGGATGGCTGGTGGTGAATCGTAACCTTTGCACTCCAGGGATTTGAGCGACACCATATAAAAGTTCGTGAAACGGTGTGGGGTTTTTTAGTCCCCGCTTGCCGTAAGAGTTTACATTCTGCCCGAGTAAAATAATTTCTTTCGCACCATGATCCACCAGATGGCGGATTTCTCTATAGAGTTCTTGCGGTTCCCGCGATTTTTCCCTTCCCCGAGTATATGGAACCACACAAAAGGTGCAAAATTTGTCGCAACCCTTAATGATGTTTACAAACGTGCTGGGTCCGGGTGCTTTGGGCAGGGAGGTCTCGGGAATAGTATAGATTTTTTCCTGATCAAAACCGGTCCAGACAAAAGATTTGCCTGTGTCGCGCACCCGGTCCACGGCCTCTGCGATTCCATCTACCTGGTCCGGGCCCATCACAAAATCGAGATAGGGCATGCGTTGCAGCAGTTTTTCCCCATCCTGCTGGCCCAGGCACCCGGTCAAGCCAAGGATAAGGTCTGGATTGGCTTTTTTTAAAGGCTTTAGGCTGCCAAACAGGGAGAACGTTTTTTGTTCCGCTTTTTCCCGAATGGAGCAGGTATTAACCAGAATCAGGTCTGCATCCTCCTTTTCCTGGGTGCGCCGATAGCCGGAATGGAATAAGATGAGCTCCATCCTGTCAGTATCGGCGACATTCATCTGGCAACCAAAAGTATCCAAATAGACTTGTTTCATAAGGGAGAATGTAAGGGAATCGCCGGATCTTTGCAACCGACATTTGGTCGGAGTCGAAAACACAGCAATACTAGGCCGGCGTTGCAGAGGGATTAAATTTAAACAAATTTATATAAATTAGTATTTAATATGTGTAACCCACGATATTTTATTGACAAGTTAGTATGTTTAAAAGTAAGATTTATATAATCCATAACAAGTAATTGAATAGATCAAGATCTAATTGAGTCAGAACCATCTTTCAAGGAGGGGATTTACTGTGCCCAACACCAACAGCGTCCGCGAAATTCGGGAAGCTAAAATGATGAGCAAGGCCGAGTTGGCTCGAAAGGCAAGCGTGACCGTTCAAACGATTGATCGTATTGAAAAGGGGAACGATTGTCGGCTCGATACAAAGCGGAAGATTATTTTGGCTCTCGGGTACAAACTTGCAGACCGGACAAGAATTTTTGATTCTGAAAATGACAACTCTGCTTCAGCTCCGAGAAAAGCAACAGCCAAAAAATCCTGATTTTTTTTAAGGAATTTTTTGATTTTGAAGGTTAACGGGTTTACACAATGTTGCGAACAAACAACTTCAATTGAGGCATCCCGTGACGCCTATCGGAGTTATGCTCATTTCTGGTGTATGAGGAATGAGGCGGCGGCGTCCCCTTTGTTGTAAAATTGTTTTCTGTGAAAAAA
>JACKQG010002231.1_pt1 | contig 25568 bp, 21 predicted proteins | sample 8237621 | NCBI WGS metagenome assembly JACKQG01 (sample SAMN15677084, study PRJNA649215) | marine metagenome | biome: marine; feature: Black Sea; material: saline water; isolation source: suspended particulate matter (SPM) from the Black Sea western gyre | collected 2013-06-09/2013-06-10 | depth... | reverse complement strand
ATTCCACTTTACACTACCACCACAATGGTCAAAATGCAAGTGAGTTAAAAATACATCCGTAACATCATCAGCTGAAAAACCATGCTTAGCTAATGAAGAATGTAAGTTTACATCCCCGTGCAAATAATAATGTTTAAGAAATTTATCATCTTGCTTATCCCCTATGCCATTGTCAATTAAAATCAAACGATTTCCGTCTTCAATCAATAAGGAACGCATAGCCCAAGGGCATAAATTATTTTCATCAGTAGGATTGGTTCGACTCCAAAGCACTTTAGGAACAACACCAAACATTGCTCCTCCATCTAATTTAAAATATCCTGTATCTATTGTGTACAATTGCATGTTAGTAAATTTTTAGTGCTCCAAAATTAAGAATTTGATTTATTTTTACTTTTATATTCAAGATTAATTTACAAAAAAGATGAAGATACATTTAATTGCAATTGGAGGAAGCGCTATGCACAACATGGCTTTAGCCTTGCACCAAAAAGGATTTGAAGTAACAGGAAGTGATGATGCAATTTTTAGCCCAAGCAAGGAAAGGTTAGCAAAATACAACCTGCTACCTAATGAAATGGGCTGGTTTGCTAATAAAATTACTACTGATTTGGATGCAATAATTTTAGGAATGCATGCCCGAGAGGACAATCCTGAACTTGCTAAAGCAAAAGAGTTAAACATTCCAATTTATTCTTACCCTGAATATATTTACCAGCAAAGTAAACATAAAAAACGGGTAGTAATTGGTGGTAGCCATGGAAAAACCTCCATTACTGCCATGATATTGCATGTACTACAAAGCTTAAATATTGATTGTGACTATATGGTTGGTGCACAACTAGTAGGCTTTGATACCATGGTAAAATTAACCCATGATGCACCAATTATTATCCTTGAAGGTGACGAGTACTTAAGTTCCCCAATTGATAGGCGACCTAAATTTCATTTATACCAACCGCATATTGCAGTACTAAGTGGTATTGCCTGGGATCATATTAATGTATTTCCTAATTTTGATATGTATGTTGACCAATTCAGAATATTTAAGAACATGGTTACGGATACGCTTATCTATTGTTCAGAAGATGAAGAATTAAACAAACTAGCTAAAGAGGGAGCTAACTGTCAGCTTATACCTTACGCTACACCAATACATAATATACTTAATGGAATAACTACTGTTGATGATACAGAACTTATCATCTTTGGAAACCATAATTTACAAAACCTAAATGCAGCCAAATTAGTCTGTAATGAATTAGGAGTTACTGATACTAATTTCTTTTTACAAATAGCTAATTTTAAGGGAGCATCAATGCGCTTGGAACTCGTTAAAAAAACAACTAGTTCTGCTGTATACAAGGATTTTGCACATTCTCCATCCAAGCTAAAAGCAACTTCATCAGCTATGAAAAAGCAATTTTCAAACAGGAAATTAGTCGCTTGTATGGAACTACATACTTTTAGTAGTTTGAATGAAGAATTCCTAAAAGAATACAAGGGAAGTATGGATGAGCCAGATATAGCTATTGTTTATTTTAGTCCTAGCGCTATTGCACACAAAAAATTAGAACCTATTACCCCCCAGCAAGTACTTACTGCTTTTAGTCGTAATGACTTATTGGTTTTCACGGATTCAGAAAAATTAGAGACCTACTTGAATAACTTAAACTGGGAAAATACGAACTTACTTATGATGAGTTCAGGAACTTTTGAGGGAATGAATTTGGAAAATTTAATTGATTAGAGTTGAATGCGTAAGATTTTAATTTTTCATTTATAGCAGGGCAAAGAATATTATGTAATATTGTAACATAATCATTAATAAATTAGGCTTATGAAGAATAAAGACAGCAGAAGGCAATTTTTGAGAAATACATCATTGGCAGCATTATCTTTAGGTATCCTTCCTTCAATCGCAAAAACTACAGAACCACTAAAACCTAATTCCCCTGTTTTATGTGATGAATCTACTGAAGACGCTTATGGACAAGGGCCTTTTTACACAGCCAATGCCCCTGCTATTCAAAATGACATATTGGCTAATAGCAATGAAGTTGGCACACGACTTATATTAAGTGGTCAAGTGCTTAATCTTGCATGTTCAGAGGTAATACCAAATACTGAAATTGATATATGGCATGCAAATGATGCTGGTGAATATGATAACTCTGGATACAATCTAAGAGGAAAGGCTATTTCAAATTCTCAAGGTTTTTATGTATTTGAAACTATTAAGCCTGGATTATACCTAAATGGGGCTACTTATAGACCCTCACATTTTCATTTTAAAATTACCCCTCCTAATTTCCCTACATTAATTACTCAGCTCTATTTTGCTGGAGACCCTTATATTGCTACTGATGCTGCGGCTTCAATGACAAGTGGAATTTATGATGCTAGTAATCGAATTATACCACTTACCACTAATGCAAATGGGGTAATGGAAGGGACTTGGGATATTGTAATTAATGGTGATGGCATTCCACTTGGCGCTAATAACATCCACCTAGATAAGGGAATGATTTATAGTGCAAGCCCTAATCCTTTTAACAATAGAGTATCAATAAAATATGGTGTTTTTCAAGAGGCAAAAGTAAGTGTATTCGTTTATAATATTGAAGGTAAAATAGTTGCAGAACTTGATAAGCAACAACTAAATCCTGAAAAATATGAAGTAATATGGGAACCCGATAGCAACTTACCAAATGGGCATTATTTTATTGCTTTAAAAATTAATGATTTGCAAGTACATTACTTAAAGGTAATTAGGCAAAAATAAATTTTTATTGATGAGATTTAATGCAATTCTATTTCTACTATTAAGTGTCAATTTAGGATTTAGTCAAAATACATTCAGCTATTTAGGAACGATTATTTTATCCAATAACACCCCTATTAGTTTTAGCCTGGAACTTCAAGAAGACAATGGAATTGTGAATGGTTATTCCATCACTAATGTAAATACTCCTGACGAAACCAAAAGTGAAATAAGTGGTTTGTATTTCAAAAAGGATAAATCCTTTCAACTGCAGGAAACTCAGATTCTTCAAACAAAATCGGAAGCTGCATTAAATACTTTCTGCTACATAAGTATGAACTTAAGCTTTGATGGTAAATTTGGAACAAAACACCTAGAAGGTGCTTTTACTGGCAACTTTTTAGATAGTATAGAATGTGCTAGCGGAAAAGTAATCTTGATGGAAAGAAGCAAGCTAGAAAAGAAGATTGAAAAAATAAAAACTAAAGTAGAAAAGAAGTATAACGAAAAATACCAAGACACCTCATTAGTTAAAAGAACAGAGATATTAAAAGATGGTGATGACTTTACCATAAACTGGGAAAGCAATAAACTCAGTCTCTTCATCTGGGATGCCAATATGGAAGATGGAGATAAAATTGAGTTGACTATAAATGGGAATATCATTCTTGATGATTTTGAAACAACTAACAAACGCAAAAAGATTAAATACAAATTAGCAGAAGGAGAAAATATAATTGAGATAAAAGCTACTAATTTAGGAACTTCACCACCCAATACAAGCCGCATAGAACTAGTCGATAACAAAACTAAATATCCAGTTATTACTCAACTAGAACTAGCAAAAACAGCTATCATTAAAATTATAAAATAAAAAATCCCAGAACTTTCGTTCTAGGATTATTATTTATTGTGAACTCGGAGGGACTCGAACCCCCAACCTCCAGAGCCGTAATCTAGTGCACTATCCAATTATGCTACGAGTCCTAATAAGGCTGCAAATATAATTTATTAGCCCTTTACACAAATATTTTTACTGTAAAATATTAAAGAATCTCAACATTTAAACCATACAAAGCCAAATCCTCTCTTAATGGCTCTAAATCATCATTTTCTCCTATTGCAATTTCGCAACTTCCCTTGTAATGCGTAAGTAAAGCACATTGCTCAGCCTGTATTGTTTCATGGTCGCAAATAGCTGTTAAGCAATCTACAACATAGTCAAAGGAATTAAAATCATCATTTATTAAAAATAACGATTTAACCTTAATCTTACTTGAGCTCTGTTTTGAAGTAGAATCTTGTGATTTTTTCATAGTTAGTTATTTTTTACCAAATTTAACTTTTGTTTCCTCTCCCCTTAGCAACCTTTCAATATTTTTTTGATGAGTTATTAACGATAAGATGGGTACAAAGAACGCAAATAAATTTAAGGAGACATTAGTTGAACCTAAAATTAAAATAACAAGTATAGGAAAAGCTATAGAAGCTATAATTGAACCCAAAGAAACATATTTTGAAGTAACAAATACAATTACAAATACCAAAATAGAGTATAATGCTGCAACAGCATGTAAACCGATTAGTAATCCCAATAAAGTAGCAATTCCTTTTCCACCTCTAAAACCTGTATAAATAGGAAATAAATGACCAATAACTGCTGCAATACCAAAAGCTAGTTGAGTTTCAAAAATTGCCTCAGCTGATTCAGGGATATTTGTTGAAAATGAAATATAATTTACACTAAGCCATCCTTTAAATATATCCATTATTAAAACAGGAATACCTGCCTTTTTACCCAATACCCTAAAAGTATTTGTTGCCCCAGCATTACCAGAACCAAACTCTCGCACATCAATTTTATAGAATGTTTTTCCTACCCAAACTGCTGAAGGAAAAGCGCCCGTTAAGTAAGCAAGAAGGACGAATAAAAGAGTTTCAGTTGTCAACATAAATGGGCTGCAAGATAGTGATTAATACTTTTTCTTAACTGATTTCAGAAACTTCTCAGTAACATCTTCTGGTGCAGACATATATCGGAAAGGAGTAGCACCTTTTTTAGGTTCAGCTTTACGCTTAGCATCAGTGATTTCTCGTATTGCTATATTAAACTCCTCATTAGTTGACCATGAAAGCAACACCCCATTTTTGTATTTGAAATAATATTCATCATAGAACTCTGTCTGCAAATAAATTGTTAAAACATCAGAATTCCTGCCTTTCTCTATAATAATATAACCATCTAACAATCCATTAATTTGACTTTCATTGATATTACCAAGCCATAATCCACCCTTAGCAACATAGGCTTTATTTATATTATCCCATTTGAATTTAGCCTTAGTAAAGGACAAGGTATGACTCATTTCTTTTGGAAAGTCAACAAATTCATCTTTTAACTCCAAGTCTAGCATAAGCATATCCCCTTTTTCTTTTCCAACAATTCTACCAAGATTATTTGCATAAGCATGATCATACTCAAACATTCCATCACCAGGAGCGGAATAAATATCTTTTGCCATAACTTGCATTGCTTTTTCTGAGAAAAAGAAATCCAGCATAAAGAATCCTTCAAACTCTTTCTTATCATTTATCATATCATGAGTAAAACTACCTGAAGTTGTTACAATAATTTGCCCTAAGTCAAGGTTCATATCAATTAAGCCTTCTCCTTTAGTTTTACAAGTTTTGTCATAAAGAGTAAAGTAGCTAGACAAAGTATCAGGACCGCCAATTACATAAGCAAATTGTTTTTTATCATAATACAAACTGTAAGATGCTTTTAACAAATCAGCATCAATAGCTCTTACCTTTCTACTTAAAAATGTAGAATATATATTTGTAGAATCCAAACTCATTACTAAGCCTGTTGAAATTAAATCCTGCTTATCATTATACAATTTTTCGTCTAAAGTGAATACAATATTTTTAGGATCAATTTCGGAACGAAATTTCACCCACTCCTTATCCAATAATTCACAAGAATGATTTGCCATCAAATAGCCATCAAAAATTAAGTTTTTTCTGTCAGCAAATAAATCAAGACTTCCTTTAAAATCAAATTTACTATCAATATGAAAAGGCTTATCCGTTTCAACATCACCCCTAGCCATGGTAATTGTATCTTCTCCAACTCTTATTTCTTTAAAGAAAATTTGTTGTTTCTGATTCATAGCATCCGTATAGGTATAATCACCAGTTGCTGTATAATTATGAGCAGAAATAATATCAACAGAAGCATTACTGAAAGTATGATATTCTGTTAAATCATCAGCTAAAATTTTAGCTCCATAAAGAGTTTGAATAACTGCTTTCTTTTCAACTGTTACTATTCCTGAATCAGGGTAAATAATAGCATCAGCTACCGAAATATCCTGAACTCCATTAGCATGAATTATATAGTCCTTCAAACTATAATTAGCAGTAGTAGCCATAAAGCTTAAGGAATCCTGATGAGGATGAATAGATATAAATTCTGATCCCTTAGAAGAAGCGACTTCATCACCCAAAGTTAACAGCTCTTCATCCATAGCCCATTTTAACTTATCAATATAACAGATGTATTGATTAGCTGGTAATTCAACAAAAGAACCAGAACCATTGGAATGAAAAACACCTTCACGCATTTTCATATCAATATGCGTACGGAGATTATTCGCTTTAAAAGCAATTGCTCCACCACTTTCAAACACATTCAAACTAGCCGTATCCGACCCAAACCAAGAGGCATTATAAGTAAATAAATTGGAATTTACTTCAGCTTTATCTAGTGTCATAATACCACCACCAGTAACCCCTGTAGGTTGCATTAATAAATTGCCATTAAAACTTGCCTGTCCTTTATAAAAATCAAATTCATCTTTTCTTTTATCAATCTCTAACCTATCCTGATAAGGCAAGAAATGAGCATAGGTTTCTGTATTACTAACCTGAGGAAATTCAATACCAGAAATCACCTCATCTATTGTAAATGTTTGTGTGTAAAGATTAGTAGAATCAGGGAAGAAGAAAATTTCCTCAGATGAAGCTTTAGCTGTTAAATACTCAAAGTCACCACTCCCTCTTAATCCTTTATGACTCAAATGAATATCATTATGATACTTTCCTTTACCCCCATAAATAGCAAATCCATCAGCAGGAGTTTTTCGAGTAAAACCTAATGAATAATCCTCTTGTAATCGCAAGGTATCATCAAAAGTAGGGAAAATTCCAGCCGATTCAAATGTACCTGCAAAAGCCAATCCTTTACCCGTATAATTATCTAAACTATCAATTTCAAAAGGCAATAAATGAAAAGAAAAACGATCTCTATCATATATCCCATCATAAATAGTTTTTCTATCATAATAGGCATAAGAATCCTCAAAGGATCTAAAAATAGGGAAACCTGGAAAACTATCTTTTCTTAAACCTGATTTATTAGTTGGATCATCAATTCTTAAATCACCAGTAACTGCCTCAATTACAGTTTTAACTTTAGTTAAGAACTCATTACCATACATGTCCTTTTGAATTGGCATAACAGGCACTGAAAGTTGTACAGAATCAATCTCATTTAAGTCTACTTTAAACTCATCATAATGAAAAAAGAAATTTTTACCAAATAAATTCAAACGACCTCTACCCGCATAAATCTGACCATTAAAAATAAAATCTCTATTCTTCTTAACCACCAACAAACCATCAGTAGGATATAGATAAACATCTCTTGCTTCACTCAATTGAATATTATGAATACCTAGTATATTTAAATCCTTGGTTTCAATATTTAAAGCTGCATTTACAAGGTATTTATCTGATGTATTGTATTCACCAGGTGTAATTATTGAATTAAAAGCAATTACATCATAATCCCCTAAACCAGAAGCTGCATTAATATAGGTGTATAACTTAGGCAGAACTGTGATTCTCTCCTCTCCATAATCATAAAAGATAAAACCATCATTCGCTAACTGTATAAGGTAATGCTGAATCTGAACAGCTGGAAAGTGAGAGAACTTTGTAAAATCATCAACAAAGAATTTTTCTTCTTGTTTAGCAATAACATAATTATTCACTAAGAATAAAGGGTGAATCGCATCTATCCCCTGCATTGACTCATATTTCTGTTGTAAATACCTATCCACTGATTCCAGTTCAACACGAGATTCTGCAGTACCAGGCAATGAACCAAATGTAATAATATCTCCATCTATATTCCATTCCAAAAGTTCAAAATCCATAGTTATATTATGGTAAGTATTTAGCATTGGTGCTCCTGAAATACCATTAATATCTCTGTACAATTGCAGTTTCCGTTCACTATTAATATACTTAAATTGTAAGTTGGCATGATAAATAGAATCTGTATCAAAAAATATTTTAATTCCTGCGCCTTTTGAAATAATTCTATCTGTACCTAAGCTAAAACGATTAGCATTTGCAACAAAAACAGGAAAACCATTTCTTTTAAAAATAATCCTAGCCTGAGCATAATCCCCACCATCAGCAATAAATTCTTTTCCTTGCATCTTATAACCACCTTTATAATCTACATTTGGAAAAATTTCTTTTAGTTCAATATTCTTACTATATGAAGTGAATTTTGGGAATTTATCAGCTTCTATAGCTGATGCTAACTTATTGACAAACTGCCCTACAATAGGTAATGGGAAAATATATTTATTATAAAAAACTGCAGAATCAGCAAGCAATTGACTTTTCCGTGTATCAATTTTATAATTAGAAATAGTAGCATAAACAGAATCCTTTGCCAAACCATGACTTTCCCAATTAATTTTACCTCCAGTTCCTTCCCATTCATTAGAAACAAAATAGTATTTACCTTTTGTTCCTTCAATGGTATATGAACCTCCATCAGCACTACAACTTAAATTAAAATTAGAATTAAATAAAATAATAGGCTCAATAATCTCAAAATCAAAACTATAATCATTCGTATTCACCAACCAAGCAGCAGTTTTGCTTTTTCGCAAAATATTTTCTTTTACCAAATCATCCGTAAAAGCACAAAATAACATTAACTTTTTAGTAGTTGTATTGTCAACTGTCTGATCAATAACCCCCAACCATTCAGGCAACATGCTCTTCCCTTCCACATGATTATTTACATTCATTAAAGCAGACAATACATTAGAGAAATGAGGATTAGCACGCATACGCTTATCCAACATTTTATTGGAGATAAGAATGATTATTTCTTTCTCTTCTGCAGTAAGTTCAGATGAATTTTTTGAAAAAGATTTAAATACAGTTTTCAAATCTGAATTATCTGAAGTCGTCATAAACTCACTTAATTCAGCAAGATAAATAGAGAAATCTTTTGAAAACTCTTTTAGTTTTCCTATTTTTTGAGCGCAAGTTGAAAAAGAAAAAACTAGCGTTAATACAAAAAGTATTAAGCCTTTTTTAAATGTAGCATTTGCCATTTGTTTTTATGTTTTGAAACAACTAATTCTAATCCTAGTTGTTCTGATTTTTCTAAAATTAACGGAATATCCTCTTTTAAGAATCCACTAAATATAATTTCGGATTTTGTATTCATAGCTTTTACATAAGTTGCAATATCTTGCAAAATAATGTTTCTATTGATGTTTGCTAAAATGATATCAAATGTAGCGTCTCCTATTACATCTGCATCCCCATGCATAAAGCTAATATTTGAAATTGCATTAATTTCTGCATTCTCAACTGCATTTTTGTAAGCCCACTCATCAAAATCAATACCAATAAGTGAAGTCGCCCCAAGTTTAGCTGCTAAAATTGCCAAAACACCAGTTCCACTTCCCATATCTAAAACTGATTTATCAGTAAAATCAATCCCAAACATTTCATTCATTACTAAAGAAGTAGTTTCATGATGCCCTGTTCCAAAAGACATTTTTGGTGTAATAATAATTTCATGTTCTATATCAGGAAAAGCAGCATGAAAATGAGCCCTAATTACACATTTATCATTAATATGCACAGGCTCAAAATTATTCTCCCACTTTTTATTCCAGTTTTCTTGTTTTACTTTAGTAATCGTAAAAGAAAGCTTACATAAATTTGCAACTTCATTTATAATTTCTTTTACTGCAATTTCGTCTAACAAATGGGTTTGCACATAAGCCTTCACCCCAGTTTCATCTTCACTATAAGATTCAAACTCAATCTCATTGAGCCTAGCCACCAAAATATCAGCAAAAGGCACAACAGGCTTTAACCTAATATCTATTTCAGTATATTCCATTAAAATGATTGTGTTATTTTTACAAAATCATCAGAACTTAATGATGCACCACCAATTAAACCTCCATCAATATCTTGGCTTGCAAATAATTCCTTTGCATTACTTGGTTTGCAAGATCCACCATATAATATTGAAGTGTTTTCAGCTACTTCTTCCCCATATTGTCCAACTAATATATTTCTGATGAAAGCATGAATTTCTTGAGCTTGCTCAGTACTTGCGGTTACGCCAGTACCAATTGCCCAGATAGGTTCGTAAGCAACAACAATATTTTTAAATTCTTCAGATGAAAGCTGAAATAAACTCTCTGAAATTTGAGCTTTAATCCAATCAAAATGCACACCACTTTCTCTTTGTGATAAACTTTCACCACAACAGAAAATTACTTTTAAATCATTCCTAAACGCTTGTCCTACTTTAGTTTTTAAAATCTCATTGCTTTCAGCAAAATTCGCTCTTTTTTCCGAGTGTCCTAAAACAACATATCTTGCACCACAAGATGCTAGCATACTCGCAGAAACTTCCCCAGTAAAAGCACCTTTTTTATTAGCACTACAATCCTGAGCTGCAGCTACTACTTTTGAAGTATTAGCACACATTTTTGCTACTTTATGCAAATACACAAAAGAAGGTGCAAGTACAACATGAGTATTATTATCTGAAGGTAATTTAGCTAACACATCTTCTACCAAAGCAATTCCTTCAGTTCTATTCAAATTCATTTTCCAGTTTCCTGCAACTATATTTTTTCTCATATTAACTTATTCTTATTCGGGGGTCGAGCCACCCATATATTAAATCGACTATTATATTTATGATTACAAAAATTGATGCAATAAACAGCACTGACCCCATTACAACTGGTAAGTCCATTTTATTTAAAGCATCAACTATTTCTTTTCCTATTCCGTTCCAAGCAAAAATGTATTCTACAAAAACTGCACCTGCTAAAAGAGAAGCAAACCAACCCGAAACGGCCGTTACAACTGGATTCAATGCATTGCGTAAAGCATGTTTAAAGATTACGGTAAATTTATTCAATCCTTTTGCTGTTGCTGTACGCACATAATCCATAGAAAGCACTTCTAACAAAGAATTTCTACACAACTGAATGATAACCGACAAAGGACGAATACCTAAAGTAATTGCTGGTAAAATCAAGTTTTTTAGTTGCAAGGAAGAACCCCTTCCATAATCATCTACTTCATACAGGCTACCCGTCATATTTAGACCAGTAAAATTATGAAGCACAAAACCAAAAAACCATGCAATAATTATAGAAGCAAAAAAGGAGGGTAAGGACATGCCTAACACTGAAATAAATAAAATAAATTTATCAATAAAAGTATCCTTATATAAAGCTGAAAATACTCCCAAAATTAAACCTAAAAATAAGGCAATTCCAATAGAAGAAAGGGCTAAAACAAATGTATTTTTAAAAGTATTACCTAGTATTGAAGTAACTGGCGTTCCTATTCTCACAAAGGATTCCCTAAGGTAAGGAACTTTAAAAACTAGGGCGTAATCAGCAATGGAAAACAATTGTGTAAATTGATATTTTCCACTTGTTAGAGAAGTAAATGCGGTAGCACTATTGTGATGAATTGAAAGGGGTAAAACATCATTAAGGTACAAAGCATATTGGTCGCTAAGTGAACGGTCAAAAGCATATTTTTGTTTGATAACAGCTAACTGATTAGCATCTTCACGCTTGTCTAACATCATACGAGCAGGATCGCCAGGTAATACATTAAATAAAAAGAAAACTAAGGTAAGTACCCCCCATAAAACAAGGATACCATAAGTTATCTTTTTTGTAATGTAAGCAACCAAAATTTATTCAAATAATTTTTTGAATTCCTCAGCTTTAAAAGCATTGGCACCAGTACCATCATAAAAACGAATTTGATTTCCGTTATCTAAATAAATAATAGCTGGGTTTTCGTATTCATAACCTAGTATTTCAAGGTAAGAATTGATTACATCATCTTCATTATAAAAAGACAATACTTGATAAGAATTTTCTTTACCAGCATACTTAAAGAATTCAGGAATCCTATCTGCTTCAGAATCAGAAAATATAATATGCATTTCAGGAAAATAAGCAATAGAATCAGATAGTTGATTTAATGATTTTGCAGCATCCATACAATGTTCACATCCAGCATCAAAAAAGCACAATAACTTTTTCCCATCATTTATATCCATATCAGAAACTACATACTCAGAAAAGCTAGAAACTTGTTTATTTTTACCTACTGTTTGAACGGGCAATAAAGCAAACATTAGCAACATAATAGATAAAAATTGTATGCTTAATTTCGAATAACTATTGTTTTTATCCTTAGGAGTATTTTTATACAAGAACCCTAAAACACCAATAGTAATTATGTTTTTAATTAACGCTTGTAAAGGAGACATTGGAATCAATTCACCAAAACAACCACAGTTTTCGCTATCGCCTAAAAATATAGAATAAGCCAAATGCAAACTAAACACAATAAGCATAATAATTGATGTAGGAATAACTAGTTTTTTAAGATAGTTTCTCTGTAAAATTGCAAAAGCAATAAAAAACTCAATTGCTATAATAAAACGAGAAAAGTAAGGTGCCAGCCCTTCTGAAAATCCCATAGGAATAAGTTGACCTTCTTCAAATATTTTTGTAATGCCATACATTGGTGATGGGTACAATTTTGCAAATGCTGAAAGCAAAAACAGTGCTGAAATTAGCACTCGGATAATCATTGGTAAATTCTTTTTCATAATTTTATTTTTCTAATTTTATTAACGCAAAAACAGCATAGTTTAGCATATCTAGATAATTGGCATCTACTCCTTCAGATATTAATGTAACTCCATGATTGTCTTCAATTTGTTTTACACGCAAAATCTTTTGCAGGATTAAATCAGTAAGTGATGACACCCTCATATCACGCCAGGCCTCACCATAATCATGATTTTTAGCAATCATGAGTTGCTTAGCAACATTAGCATGTTTACTAAAGATGTTCATAACCTCATTATAGTCCATTTCCTCCGCAAGTTCAGAAACTCCTAAATCCAACTGGATAAGTCCGACAATTGCATAGTTTACAATCCCGACAAACTCACCTGCCACTCCTTCCTGTATTTTTTGTTCACCTTTCTGTTCTATTGAACGAATCCTTTGTGCTTTAATAAAAATCTGATCGGTTAAGGAGCTGATTCTCAGTATGCGCCAAGCACTACCATAATCTTTCATTTTCTTAGCGAAAATGTCCTCACATTTTTTTATTATTGAATCGTATTCAGTAATTGTCTGTTCCATATAAAATTAACCTTTAATAATGCCGAAATATACATCATTTAGCGTGTCAAATTCCATAAAAGGAAAAAGCAATTCGAGTGTTTTTTCAACAAAAAACCCAATTGTAATGGGGATTTTGAATGTAACTGAGGATTCATTTTTTGATGGTGGCTTATACTTAAATGAAGAACAAATTATAGCAAGATGCAAAAAAATGCTAGAAGAAGGAGCATCAATTATTGATATTGGTGCACAATCCTCACGACCAGGTGCAGCTTTAATACAGGCAGATGACGAACTTTTAAAGCTTTTACCGATTATCAAATTGTTAAAAACTGAGATTCCTGAAATAATTATTTCAATTGACACCTTTTGGGCTAAAACAGCTAATGAATGTATTGGGGCTGGAGCACACATTATAAATGATATTTCAGCAGGTGAAATGGATGAAAATATGTTTGACACTATAGCAAAACTAAAAGTACCTTATATTATAATGCATATGCAAGGCACCCCACAAAACATGCAGGAAAATCCAACTTATAATAATGTAGTGACTGAAGTGATTTCATATTTTGATAAAAAGATAGCCTTACTAAAAGCTAAGGGGGTGGAACAAATCATTATTGACCCTGGTTTTGGTTTTGGTAAAACTTTAGCGCATAATTATCAGCTTTTAAATGCACTTGACCAATTTAATCAATTTGAATTACCAGTACTTATTGGAACGTCACGCAAAAGCATGATTTACAAATTACTAGATACAAGCCCACAAAATGCACTGAACGGAACAAGCATTACCAACACCATGGCTTTGCAAAAAGGAGCATCTATTTTAAGAGTGCATGATGTAAAGGAAGCTATGGAATGCATTAAAATCACTACATTCGCAAAAAATCTAGCATAAATGGAATTCCTAAACATAGGCTTTATTGAACTCATTGACATAGCATTAGTTGCTGTACTAATTTACCAGTTGTACAAACTAGTAAGAGGAACAGTAGCCATCAATATTTTTATTGGCTTAGCAGCTATTTACCTACTGTGGAAAATAGTAGATGCCTTCCACTTTCAGTTATTAAGTGAGATTTTAGGACAATTTATTGGGGTTGGGGTTATCATTTTAGTAATTGTTTTTCAACAAGAACTTAGGAAATTTCTTATGTTTATTGGAAAAGGTAAACTAATTAAAAACAAAGGAATTTTTAAATTTAACTTTAAAGTAGAGCATGACAACCATTTAAACACTTCAGCCATTGCAAAAGCATGTGAGGATATGGCAAAAACTAAAACTGGTGCCATAATGGTTATAACACAAATGGATGATTTGGCAGTATTTGCAGAAACAGGTGTAGCAATGAATGCAGAAATTTCTGTTCCTATGATAGAAAGTATTTTTTACAAAAACAGTCCTCTGCATGATGGAGCAGTAATTATTAGAGGGAATAAAATTATTAGTGCCAGATGTGTACTTCCTGTAAGTAATAGTGATGATTTTCCAGGCCATTTAGGAATGCGACATAGAGCTGCAGTAGGGATTACTGAGGAATCGGATGCTGTAACCGTTATTGTATCGGAAGAAACAGGAGGAATTTCATATGTAAAGGATGGTGAATTATTTACCAAACGAACTGCTGAACAACTAGAACAATTCTTAAATAGAATATTTACTAAGAGCAAGTAATTCCACCCTTTCTACAACTATTTTCAAAGGCTTAGCAACTAGTTTTATGTATTCCGTAAATAGTTTTGAGCTCTCAACAACATTTATCGTGTTCTTGTAAAGTAATTCCATACTTTCAGAAACTAATTTTATGCTCTTGGGAACTATTTTTTATTTTTCACAACTATTTTGCATCTCATAATCAAGTAATTATACACATATTTTAATATATTTGCGAAAACCCTAGCTAAAATTAGTGAACGAAAAGTACTAAAATATAAATCTATGAAGAAAATATTACTCTTATTATTTTTACTACCCTTATTAGTTTTATGTCAAACTGTTAATATTGATACCACTATAGAACTGAATCCACTTTATGGAGGTGATGGAAATTGCATTATTACCCTAGAAAATGGAGAGCCCTTTATAGTAACAAAGGATTATGGTAATTCAACAATACATTCAACAAAAAAAATGAATGGATCATTTTTACCATTCCAAGATATAACACCACAATCATTAAATGTATCAAGCATTATAATGACAAATAATGGCGACTCCATTTATTTGCTTGTAACTTCAGGAAATAATATATATCTTATCAAATCATATGATGGAGGAATCACTTTCTTAGATGAAACAAATGTCTCACAACACACAGTCCCTTATTCAATATATGGAATGAATATTGAACTAAACAGTAAAGGAAATCCAATAGTTACTTACTCAAGAGAAGATGCCAATATCACAGAACTAATTGTAAAAATGTCTGTAGATAGAGGAGAAACATGGTTTCCTGAAACAGATGTTAGCAATTCAATAAATGGTGCTTTTGCAAGAGGTGCAGGCGACTTTATTTTTCATAATGACGATATCTACATCCTATATCAAGAAACAAGTAATGACTTAACAAATAATTATTCATACATTCAAAAATCAACTAATTTTGGGTTAAGTTTTTCAAACAAAACAATGATAAATGACAGCATATGGAATGATTACCCAATTTCAGCAGGGGGGATAAGCGGAGAAATATACAAAGACTCTATTTTTGTAGTTTTTAAAGCAAGAAATAAAAACACCTCTATACACAAACTCGTTAAATCTTCATCTCACATTAACAATCTCAACTTCACACCTAACACTAGACTAACAAACTACACAAACAATATAAGTCCATTTGGGGATGAAAAAAATCCTACTGTTGTAGTTATTAACGATTTTCTTGCAGTATTATATAGTGCAAAAATAGTTAATCATAAGTTTAATGTTTACATCAGTTATTTCCAAAACAACTTATCTAGTTTTAATGCTCCAATACCAATATCTGACATCAACAATTTTAGTGAAACTAAACTCTTAAATATAAGTACTTACAATAATTTACTCCACTTATCCTATTTTATTGGCAATGGACAAGCATACCAAACATACCATCAGTTAAGTATTGATGGAATTACATTAGGAGTAAATAATATTAATTTAGTAGACAAGAAAATAAGCAAGATAATTAACATCCTTGGACAAGAAACAAGTCCAAAAAGCAACACCCCACTTTTCTACCTTTTTGATAATGGTACAGTTGAGAAAAGAATGGTTATAGAATAATTACATCCTATCAGGCACAGAAGCACCTAACAAACGCATAGCTGTTTTAATTACTTCTCCTACTTTAGTTGATAAGCCTAATCGGAAATTAATCAAATCTTCAGTTTCAGCAGTAAGGATAGCCGTATTCTGGTAGTAATTATTGAATTCCTTTACCAAGTCATACACATAATTAGCCACCAATGCAGGGCTATAACTTACAGCTGCTTCTTGTATCGCATCTGGGAATTCAGTCAGTAATTTTATAATTTCTTGTTCTTTAGCAGTAATAGCTACTGCATTTGGCATAACCACCTGAGCAGTATGCTTTCTTTTAAGCGATTGAATACGCGCATAAGTATATTGTATAAATGGGCCAGTATTTCCGTTAAAATCAATTGATTCTTTAGGGTCAAAAAGCATACGCTTTCTAGGATCAACTTTTAACATAAAATATTTCAATGCCCCCATTCCTACTGTTTCATAAAGTGTATTAGCATCTTCATCCGTCATGCCTTCTAACTTTCCTAATTCTTTTGCTATACTTTTGGCAGTACTTACCATTTCCTCCATCAAATTGTCAGCATCAACCACAGTACCTTCACGGGATTTCATTTTACCAGAAGGTAAATCCACCATGCCGTAAGACAAATGATAACAACTCTTTGCCCATTCATAGCCTAATTTATCAAGTATAAGGAACAATACCTTAAAATGATAATCCTGCTCATTCCCTACCGTGTAAGCCATGTTTGAGAAAGCAAAGTCCTCATGTCTTTGTATGGCTGTACCAATATCTTGTGTCATATAAACAGCAGTACCATCCGAACGCAAAATGATTTTTTCATCCAAACCTTCAGCTGACAAATCTATCCACACCGAGCTATCTTCTTTCTTATAGAAAACTCCTTTTTCAAGGCCAATATCAACTACTTTTTTACCTAGCAGATAAGTATCACTTTCATAATAATTTTTATCAAAATCAACCCCAAGCCTATGATAAGTACTTGTAAAACCATCATATACCCAAGCATTCATTTTTTCCCACAATGCAATTACAGTTGGTTCTTTTGCCTCCCAACTCAATAACATCTCTTGCGCTTTCTTAAAAATAGAAGCTTCTTTTTCTGCTTCTTTCTGATCCATTCCACCGGCAACTAAATCAGCTACTTCAATTTTATACTGTTTATCAAACTCTACATAGTATTTACCTACAAAATGATCCCCTTTCATTCCCGTACTTTCTGGGGTTGTACCATTCCCAAAATCCTGCCAAGCCACCATTGATTTACAGATATGAATCCCTCTATCATTAATGATTTGCACCTTCTTTACATTTTTACCACTTGCCTTTATAATCTCAGCAACTGAATACCCCAATAGATTATTACGGATATGCCCTAAATGTAAAGGTTTATTAGTATTTGGTGATGAATATTCCACCAAGTAAGTAGGTGCATTTTTGGCTATTTTTACAGTTCCATAATCAGCAATATTATAAGCCAAAACAAATTGATTGTACCAGTATTCTTGTGTAATTTCTAAATTCAAGAATCCTTTTACCACATTAAAACCAGCAACCTCAGCAACATTTTCTTTTAAGTAATTTCCTATTTCTTCAGCTGTCTGTTCTGGTCCTTTTTTTGACGCTCTCAATAGTGGAAATACTACCAAAGTAACATCTCCCTTAAAATCCTTTCTAGTTTTTTGAAATTGAATACTTTGTTCAGTTGCCAAGTACAATTCAGCTAAACATTTTTGGATTTCCTGCTTTAAAATTTCTTCTATCATTACTTTTGTTTTGGTAAAAATATTTCTGCCATCATACATCTTGCACTTCCTCCTCCACACGCCTCAATAGTATCTAATGAACTGTACAAAATAGGGCAATGTTTTTCAATAGCTATTTTTTGCTCTTCAGTTAAGCTACTATAAGCCGAGTTAGACATCACAAGATAAGGCTTATCCCCCATTACTTGCAACATATTTCCTGCAAATCTATGCTTTTGAGCTTCAGTAATCTCAATAATTTCTTTTCCTGTTTCTGTAAGCGTTTCTAGTACATGTTCTCTTTCAGCTTCATTATCAATGGTGTCTAAGCAAATTACTACAAAAGTATCTGCCACACACATCATTACATTAGTATGGTAAATTTCCATACGCTCACCTTCTACATCTTGATTGGCCGTAAAACAAACTGGACGATAACCAAACTCTTCACAAAACTGCATTACGGCAATTTCATCCGTACGAATAGAAATAGCTGCATAACAAATCATATTTACATGATCCAACACCATGCTACCTGTACCTTCAAGGTACTTATCGTGCTCTTCAAATTCCGTAAAATCCTTTATTCCCTCAATGGTAAAACCATATTCATCAACTAGAGTATCAAAAATATCCTCCCTTCTTTCATCTCTCCTATTTTCAGCACACATAGGGTACAAACCTATCATAGCATTACTATGGAAGGAAACCCAATTATTTGGGAAAATAGAATCAGGAGTATCAGGGTATTCTGTATCCTCAATTACAATCACATTAACCCCTACATTTCTTAACTTATCCACAAATGAATTAAACTCATTTAACGCTTTTTGTTGCGTTTGCTTATCTGTTAAATTATCCAATACCTGCTGATAATAATTATTGACAGCCGTTTGCTCATTGTACCTAAAGCCTACTGGCTTTATCATCATTATTGAATTTGTAATCTGTTTCATCTATCTAATCTCTAATTAACGGCATTGTTGAACATCTTAAAAGCCCTTCCATTTTGGCTATCTCGGCATAAGGAACTTCTTCTACTGTAAACCCTCTTTTTCTTAATTCAGTATTTAATCTTACAAATCCTTTTTCAGAAATAATTACTTCTTCTGAAATTGAAAATATATTTGAATTCATATTGTACATTTCTTCTTTATTTACTTCAATTATATTTTTTTCACCAAAATAAGTTACTAAAAACTCAACATCTTCTGAATGCTTAAAACCTCCCTTATAAATAATAGCCATATTCTTTCCTATCGGTTGAAAACAGCAGTCCAAATGCAAAGCATTTTCTCTTGGGTCAGTATCAGATTTATTGAGTTCAAAACCTTTCACTATTTTACTTGGAAAAGTCAAAGTTAAAAAATCAAGTGCTGACCTGTTTGTTCTGGCAACTGTATATTTCTCAAAATCTTCCTTTTCTGAATAGCCAACAAAAACATACTCATTGCAAGGCATAACATCTCCTCCTTCTGCTCTTGTGCTTAAAGGCATTCTTATAATATCCTCACTTGCAATTTTATTTATAACATCAGCAATAGCATCTACCTCTTTAATTCTATCTTCAATTATATTAGGAATAACTAATTTATCAGAAATTGCAAAAGCAATATCTCGTGAAAAAATCTGATTTAAACCTTTTATATTTTTCGGCCTAAATACTTCAATATCATACTTTTCAAATATATCTAATAAAGTTTTTATTTCGATAACACAGGATTTGTTTGTAGGGAAAGTACCTGCTTTAACATGCGCTCTGGATTTAGGGTCATAACAATCCTCAATATTAGGTGCACCGCCAAAATCAGTAGCGATTCCTAACACTACAGTCTTTAATTTACCTGATTCGTTTTCAATATTTATCTTCATCATAATTCCCTGCAAATTTAATTTTTTCAAAACATTTAGAGCTTAGTTTTCACAAATAACATTTATTAACAATTTAGTGGGAAAATTTTAGTATCTACTAGTAATGCTATTGAAATCAATTTGTATTTTTGGAAAATATATGACAAAAAAGAATTTAAAATTAAAACCCGCTAAGTCCTTTAAATTTAATGCAATAATAGCGCCTTTTAAAGATCAAAATAATCAGAAGATATTTGCTGCTGTTTTAATTCTCACCTCCCTATACTTACTTATCGCTTTTGTTTCTTTCTTTTTTCAGTGGCAATCAGATGATAGTTTAGTTTCAGGAAAAGATTTATCGGATATCATTACAGATAATAAAATTAATAACTCTATTGGAGGACTGGGGGCATACATTGCTAACCTGTTTGTTAAGTTATGGTTTGGACTAGCTGCCTTTTTCATTCCTTTATTTAGTTTGTTAGCAGGTTTAAAAATACTTGGCCTTAAAAAATATTCGCTTAGCTCTTTTATTTTTAACGGAATACTTGGAATGTTAATAATTCCAATATTTATTCGTCACTTTTTTGGCGGTACAATTACAGCAGGTGGTATTGGCATTTACACCAATGAACTAATGAGTTCAGCAATTGGAAATCTAGGGACTTCACTTTTACTAATTACTATTTCAATCGTTTATATTGCTATATCTTTTGACATTGATACCGATAAGATTAAAGCCTTTATTGCTAAAATAAAACCAAATAAAAGAGCCGTAAAACAAGAAAATATTGAACCAGTACTAAGAACAACTTTTGGGGAAAATCCAACCTCACCAGTAATGGTAGAAAAGCCTTTAGAAACACTTACAGAAACTGAACACATTCCTTTATCAGCAGAACCAACTTTAGTAACACAAACAGTAGAAGAAAAAGCAGAGACAACAGCATCAGAAGAGGGATTAGGACTTGAAGTAACTGAAACTAGGGATGAAGAAACTCTCAGTGAAACTGAAATTGAAAAGAAGTTAAAAGAACTTGGTGATTTTGATCCTACCCTTGAACTTTCACAATTTAAAATGCCAGGAATGGATTTATTGAATGACTATGGGGCAAGTAAAATTGAAATTGATAAAGACGAACTTGAAAACAACAAAAACAGAATTGTTGAAACTTTAGGCCATTATAAAATTGGAATTGCTTCTATTTCTGCTACAGTAGGACCAACCATTACCCTATATGAAATTATACCAGAAGCAGGAATTAGAATTTCAAAAATTAAAAATTTAGAAGATGATATTGCCTTAAGTTTAGCTGCTGAAGGGATACGTATTATTGCCCCTATTCCAGGTAGAGGAACCATTGGTATTGAAGTTCCTAATGCTAAGAAAAATACAGTTTCTATGCTGGAAGTTTTGAAATCAGAAAAGTTTCAGAATTGTAAAATGGAGCTACCTATTGCTTTTGGGAAAACTATTTCGAACGAGACCTTTGTGATGGATTTAGCAAAAATGCCTCACTTACTTATGGCTGGTGCAACTGGACAAGGAAAATCAGTAGGACTTAATGCAATACTAGCTTCTTTATTATACAAAAAACACCCATCACAAGTGAAATTTGTATTAGTAGATCCTAAAAAAGTTGAACTTACTCTATTTAATAAAATTGAAAGACACTACTTAGCAAAGCTACCTGATGATGGTGATGCTATAATCACAGATACCAAAAAAGTAGTAAATACTGTTAATTCATTGTGTATTGAAATGGATGATAGATATGAGTTATGTAAACAAGCAAAATGCCGTAATATTAAGGAATACAATGCAAAATTCATCAGCAGAAGGTTAAATCCTAATGAAGGACATAGATATTTACCTTATATCGTCTTGGTAATTGATGAATTTGCTGATTTAATCATGACCGCAGGAAAAGAAATTGAAACTCCAATTGCTCGTTTAGCACAACTTGCTCGTGCTATCGGTATTCATTTAATAGTTGCCACACAAAGACCATCCGTTAATGTAATTACAGGAATGATAAAAGCCAATTTCCCAGCAAGGGTAGCCTTTAAAGTTACCTCAGCTATTGATTCCAGAACAATTATGGATAGTAAAGGAGCTGAACAATTAATTGGTATGGGAGATATGCTTATTTCCACAGGAAGTGATTTAACACGTTTACAATGCTCCTTTATTGACACTCCAGAAGTAGAAAAAATCTGTGAGTTTATTGGTTCACAAAGAGCTTATCCACAACCTTATATGTTACCAGAATATGAAGCAGAAGCAGAAGCTGTAGGAGGTAAAGCTGACTTAGAGGATAAGGATGCAATGTTTGATGAAGCCGCTTTAGTGTTAGTGCAACATCAATCAGGATCAACATCATTAATACAAAGGAAACTCCGACTTGGATACAACAGAGCAGGAAGAATTATTGACCAACTAGAAGCTGCAGGAATAGTTGGACCATTTGAAGGCAGTAAAGCCAGGAAAGTATTGGTTAGAGACGAAATGGAATTAGAAGAACTATTAATAAAATTAAATAACAATGACTAAATTACTCACTACCCTTTTAATTGCCTTCGGCACTACCCTTTTAATTGCCTTCGGCACTACCCTTTTTGCTCAGGACCAAGTAGCCAAAGATGTACTTGACAGACTAAGTGCAAACACAAAATCATACAAAAACATGACCGTTGGTTTTGATTTTATTTTTGAAAATAAAAATCAGAACATAAATGAAAAACAAAAAGGAATTTTAGTGTTGCAAGAGGAAATGTTCAGATTAGAAATGGAGGAACAAATCATCATTAATGATGGAGATATCCAATGGATTTATTTAACTGACATGAATGAAGTACAGATAATGGAGCATGATCCTCAAGAGCAGATGATGAGTCCAAACAAACTATTCACTATTTATGAAGAAGGTTATAAATATAGTTACGTAGGTGCTGAGTCAGAAAAAGGGAAGCGCTTACAAATCATTGATTTATTTCCTAAAGAAAGTGGAGCTTTTATGAAAGTAACTTTAGCTGTGGATGCCGCTAAAAACCAATTACATAAAATCACTATACTTGATAAAAACGGAGGAACTTATTCCTATTTAGTAACAAGTTTTAAAAGCAATACTGCTGTTGGTCCATTTATTTTTAATCCTGTTGACTACCCAGGAGTAGAAGTAATTGATTTAAGGTAATTACTTAATCAACAACACCTCTCCGACTTTTTTACGCATTTCACCTAGTTCATCAACTATTACAATAGCCCAAGCATACGATCCATGCTGACTATCAGCACCATCCCACCACTCATTAATATCTTCTGTTTCAAAAATTATCTCTCCCCATTGGTTGTAAATATAAAATGAATAAGATTTATACTTCTCCATTCTTAAGCCTTGAGGGCCAAACTGATCATTATCTCCATCATCATTTGGCGTAAAAGCAGTAGGCACATGTAATACAAAATCATAATACATAACAATATATTTTGTGATTGAATCCATACACTCATTAACATCTTTAACAATTAACATTACATCATACACTCCTGGATCATCATAAATATGAGAAGGGCTTTCAATAACAGAATAAATTGAATCACCAAAATTCCATAAATATGGAGCTCCATTAGTTGATGTATTGACAAAGTTTATTTCAGGATTTAAAGTTGAAATTGTATATGGATTATAATTAAAATTAGCTTTAGGATTCCCAAAAATAGTTATTGTTTTAATTATGGAGTCTTTACAACCTACACTTGTTTCAATAAATAAGGAAACTTGATAGTCCCCTACAAGATTATACGAAACAGAAACAGAATCACTATAAGATTGTACCCCATTCCCAAAATTCCAACTTAAAAAATTAATAACATCCCCTGCAGAAAATGAAGTGCTAAGAAAAGTAGTAGGACTATTTACACATATTCCTTCAAAATCAAAATCTGCAGAAAAGTCAGACTGAACATCTATTAAAATACCATTACTGTTGTTTACACATCCAAATTCATCAGTTACAATAACAGAGTAATCACCTGTACTATCAACTACCAATTCTGAGGCTGAAGAACCATCACTCCAAAGATAAGAATCAAAGATAGTATTTACTTGAAGAATCACATCAACCCCTAAACAAAGCTGAACAGGTCCTAATGCGGAAATAATTGGAGTAGGTTTATCATGTATTTCTACTAAAATACTATCATACCCATAACAACCATTAGCATTTAATTCCTCAACTATTAATAGAAATGTTCCTGAAGAATTAAGATTCATTATAATATGTTCAGTTCCATTTCCAGATGTAATTGTAGCTACTGAATTATTCTGTATTTTCCAATTATAATTAGAGCCATTAGTATAAGGAACTGCAAAATCATGACTTTCGCCTACACAAAGGTGTACAGTATCTTGCGCTACAATTTGTGTAGCTAATGCAATTAGAAATAATATGATAGCTTTAAGTTTCAGCATATATTACCAGTGATTAATTGGGCCTGTTGTTGGTATAGCATAAATGGTTAAAGTTACAGTTGCAGCAGGGCTTTCACAACCATTTTGCGATTCTGTAATATAAAACGTGTAAACACCGACAGCAGTTTGTCCTGTTGCAAAAGGTGAATTATTTGCAACAACTAACGTAAGAGCAGCATCAGAATACCAAGTAAAAGAAGTGCCAACCCCTGTTGCTGTCAAGTCTGGAATAGGGGTTCCGAAACAAGCAGTTTGATTAGAAGATAAAGGAATAATTGCAAATGAATTAATAGTTAAAGTATCCAAAGTTCCAGCACTTTCACAACCATTTACATTAGTTTCAGTTACATAATAAATATAAACTCCTGCAAGAATTTGCCCTGTTGAAAAGTTAGATCCATTACCTGCAACATTAGTTAAAGCTGCATCAGAATACCAAGTTAAGTTTGAACCTGTAGCTGTTAAATCAGGAATTACCCCCCCCTCACAAGCGACTTCATTTATTGCTAAAGGTGCAGTTGGCAATGCGTAGATTTCAAGAGTTACAGTTGCCGCATTACTTTCACATCCATTTGCATCTGTTTGTGTTGTGTAATAAGAGTAAATTCCTGATGTAGTTTGCCCTGTAGCAAAAGGAGAACCATTACTGACTATAATTGTTGAGGCTGCATCTGAATACCAAACTACTGAAGATCCTGTAGCTGTTAAATCAGGAATTGTACTTCCTTCACAAGCCGATTCATTGGCAGTAACTGGTGATGTTGGTAATGTATAAATTTCAAGAGTTACAGGAGCTCCTGCACTCTCACAACCATTCACATCTGTTTCACTTACATAATAAGTATAAATCCCTGCTGCAGTTTGTCCGGTTACAAATATTGATCCATTACCTACAACTGTGATAAGACCAGCATCAGAATACCAAGTAAGTGTTG
>JACKQG010002230.1_pt1 | contig 25571 bp, 19 predicted proteins | sample 8237621 | NCBI WGS metagenome assembly JACKQG01 (sample SAMN15677084, study PRJNA649215) | marine metagenome | biome: marine; feature: Black Sea; material: saline water; isolation source: suspended particulate matter (SPM) from the Black Sea western gyre | collected 2013-06-09/2013-06-10 | depth... | reverse complement strand
TTAAATTGGTTCCATTGGTTTGGTTGGTTAACAAATAAAACTAATTAAACCAATTAAACCAATCGGATAATTCAAATTAGCACTATAATCTTAGTGTCTTAGTGCCTTTGTGGCTGGACTATTACCTATTTTCTTGCTTTAACAAAAGCATTGACCTGAAATATGCAAAATGATAATTTGAAAACGACTGTACGCGGAGGGATGGCTGAGTGGTCGAAAGCGGCGGTCTTGAAAACCGTTGAGTGTAACAGCTCCGTGGGTTCGAATCCTACTCCCTCCGCCAATTTCGTTGACCGGTTAAATGGAGAGATGGCCGAGCGGCTGAAGGCGCTCGCCTGCTAAGCGAGTAACGGGGAAACTCGTTCGAGGGTTCGAATCCCTCTCTCTCCGCCATAAAACCAATAGCTTAGCCGATTTTAGAATCTGCCGAAATCGGCTATTTTATTGTTTACACTGTTGAAAAGTATGGTTCTTCTCCAATTTAGTTCGAGCACAATCTGTGCCTTAAATATGTATAGCGCTTATGGGTCTTGTCGTTATTGATAGCCATGGCCAGCGCTTTCTTTGTGCCCACCACCACCACCAGCTCACGGCCGCGGGTAACGGCCGTGTAAATCAGATTGCGCTGCAGAAGTATATAGTGCTGGGTCAGGATGGGAATCACAACGGCCGGATATTCAGAGCCCTGTGACTTGTGCACTGAAGCGGCATATGCCAAAACGACCTCGTCGAGTTCCGAGAAATCGTAAACAACATCCCTGCCGTCAAAAGCAATGATGCTGGCTCGATCTTCGGGGATAATCCCCATGATTTTTCCGATGTCTCCGTTAAAGACCTCCTTGTCATAATTGTTCTTGATCTGCATTACTTTATCATTGACCCGATAAGTGCGCTCACCCCTTATGATGGCGTCCGGCCCCGGATTTAGTGTATTTTGCAACGCTTTATTAAGATTGCCGGCACCCACTATCCCCTTGTGCATAGGCGTTAAAACCTGAATATCGTCTATGGGATCAAAGCCGAAGCGGTCCGGTATCCGCGTTTTAGTCAACTCTAATATGATATTCAGAACTTTGGGGGGGTCTTTTTGCTCGATAAAATAAAAATCAGTATCAGACCCATCACTTTTTAGAATGGGTAGTTCTCCATTATTTATTTTATGAGCATTGACGATTATACGGCTTGCTCGGGCTTGACGGAAGATCTGATTGAGTTCAACCACGGGCACGGTCCGCGAGGCTATAATGTCTTTAAGAACGTTTCCCGCACCCACGGAGGGAAGCTGATTCACGTCGCCTACCAGAATAAAAGTCGTTTGGGCATGCACGGCCTTTAAAAGGTAATGCATCAGAATAGTATCGATCATGGAAGCTTCATCAATGATTATCAAATCGCAATTTAATGGTTTTTTCTGGTTTCTTTGAAAGCCCCCCTTTGCAAAACTGAACTCCAGCATCCGGTGTATGGTCTTGGCCTCGCAACCTGTTGCTTCGCTCATCCGTTTGGCAGCCCTGCCCGTAGGCGCAGCCAGCATTGTTTTCACTTTAAGTTTTGTAAAAATTTTCAAAATGGCGTTGATAATAGTGGTTTTACCGGTGCCGGGCCCACCGGTAATGACCATAACTTTGTGTTCAAGAGCGCACTGTATGGCTGCAACCTGGTTGTCAGCAAGGGTTATATCGAGCCGGCGCTGGACCCATTCGACGGCCGTCTCTATTTCAACCTTGCGGATTGATTTAGGAGCAACGATCAGCCTCTTTAACCGGTTGGAAATACTGGTTTCACAGCGATAAAACTTGATCAGATAAACTGCTTTGTTGTTCTCTTTAAATTCTTCAAAGTCGGCATTCAAATCTTCGATAATGATTTTGTTTTCAGCAGCTATGCTGCCAATGGCATCAACCACAATCTCTTTGTTAACGTCCAGTATTTCCATGCTTTCTGCCACAAGGGGTTCATAGGGATAATAGACATGCCCGTCGTTTGCGAGCTGATGGAGAACATAGAGTATGCCGGCCTCTATCCTCAGGGGAGAAAATTTGGGAAATCCTAGTTTTGCGGCAATACGGTCGGCAATCAAAAAACCGATTCCGAAAATGTCCGTTGCCAGGCGAAAGGGATTCTCTGTCACCACTTCGATGGATCTGTTTTTATACTGTTTGAATATCTTGGTCGCATAACCGCTGCTGACCTCGTGAGATTGCAGAAAGAGCATTACATCCCGGATTTCTTTCTGCTCGTCCCAGGCATGCTTGATCATGTCAATGCGCTTGTCACCGATTCCTTCGACCTCCTTAAGTCTTTCTATATCGTTTTCAATAATCTTGAGCGTTTTTTCTGCGAATCTATTGACGATGCGATCGGCCATAACAGGACCGACCCCTTTGATAAGACCGGAGCCTAAGTATTTTCGGATGCCGTAAACCGTCGCCGGAATCACGGTTTTGTATTCCGCCACCTTGAACTGCTCGCCGAATTTAGGGTGATTTACCCACTCGCCCTGCATTTTGATGATTTTACCGGGTGTCGGCGCCACAATATTGCCGACCACGGTCACCAGATCCCGCCGGCCGTGCACCTTTACCTTGGCAATGGTAAAGCCGTTTTCCTCATTGGTAAATGTTATTCTTTCTATCTGACCTGAAAGTTCCATGAGCTATGATGATCCTTTGCATACAATATTGCAACTGCATTTCAAAAGTTGTTTCGTTCGCTTGAAAAGCGGCACCATCCGGCCAGGATGTATTCATTGCCAAAACGCTTAGTTATACAACATATTGTATCCATGTTGACAATACGATCAATATATTGTATCTAGAATTTTCGCGATGCGTTTAATAGATTTAATAAGAAAGCAGTAACTATTCAGCCACTAAGGCACAAAGACACCAAGAGATAAGCTGGCTTCGCCATAGTAGCCTTTTGGCTACGACGGCTGAATAGGTTTGAATTTGACTTCCTTATCTGCCTGCAGGCAAGGAAGGAGGAAAATAAAAATAATTATATAATCTTAGTGTCTTGGTGTCTTTGTGGCAGGATACCTGAATAGTAACAGAAAGCACGGACATTATATAGGCAAATGCTATGAACAGAAGAAGTTTCATCTTCAAAAGTGCTGGTTTTCTGATGGGAAACCTTCTGGGGCTGAACGCTTTTTCAAAGGCATTTGCCCGCACCATCGTTGCCGAAAAATCTTTTTCTCAACCCCGGATCGCGCTGATAATTGATGATATCGGACACAGCCGGTCGATTGCCGCAAAATTTGTGGAACTCGACACGCCCCTTACGTTTGCAATCCTGCCGCATATAAGGCATTCTGCCACTCTGGCCGTAAAGATTCATAACCGGGGTCATGAAATCATGCTGCATCAACCCATGGAACCGTACAACGCAGATAGTTTTGATCCAGGCCCGGGAGCCCTTTATGTAGGCGATAGCAGTGAAAATATCAAGAGGGTTATTGAAGCCAACCTCTCCGTTGTGCCGTTTGCTATCGGGGTTAACAACCACATGGGTTCCAAGTTTACCGAATACCGCAAAGAGATCACGGAATCCCTGTGCGCCATTAAACGCCAAGGTCTCTTCTTTGTCGACAGTATCACTTCGCATCGTTCCATCGCCTATAAAACCGCTCGCAATCTCGGCATGCCCAGTACCGGCAGAAACATCTTTCTGGACAACATCCACGATGAAGCCGCGATTCTTGATCAACTCCTCAAATTAAAACACCATGCGCTTCAATATGGCCGTGCCGTGGGAATCGGTCATCCCTTTCCCGAGACCGCTGCCGCCATCGGCCGTTTTATCAAAAATCTTAAAGGTTCTGGTGTTGATATGGTTCATGTATCCGCTATCCTTTAATTGAACGAGCCGGCGTTCTCTCAAACCCGCGAAAGAACTCACTCAGTAGAAAAAAAAAGCCCTTTGGCGCGGAAAATCGTTTGCATCTTTTAAAAAAGAAGTTACTTTAGAATTGATCAACTACGTATTGTTCAGAACATTTTCATAAAATAGCCATTTATGGATGGAAACTATTTAAGGAGTACGATCATGCCTGATAAAGTCATCGCCATCGAAAAATTTGAAGGCCCTTATCAAACTATTTTTTTAAAAATAATGCAGATGGTCCCGGATCGGGATAAAAATGATAAAAAACTGCAGCGGCTGATTGCGTTTCGTTTAAGAACTGACGGGGAAGCCGCTACCAGAGAGTATCTTATAAATAAAATCAGGGATATTATCCAGTGCGGTTATACGGGCAGTTTCTATAATTTTCTCAAAGATGATTTAAAAGTAAAAGAATGTGATCTTAAAGACAAAACTCCGGATCCGTTAGAGGCTTAACCTTTTTACCTTGGCACGGCGTAGCTATGCGAAGACTGCTTAGCCATCTATAGTTTAATTCGACACTGAAATATTGATGAGAAAGGACTGACAAATGAAATTTTTTATCGCCGAACAAAATTTAGGCAGCGGTGCAACCAAAGAGCAAGCTGAAAAAGTGATTGAACTTTTGAAAGAAAAGGGATGGGACGTTGATTATGGAGTCGGTAAAAACGTGGCAACCGAAGTTTCAGAGTTCGGCCAGGAAGAAAAAATTCAGGACCGGTTTGCCGATGATTTTATGACCTTCGCCGCTCAAGTCGAAGAGCAGGAAGGATGATTTTATAATCATTCAACGATATCGATGACACTCCCCAGCATTTCATCCAGAGCCTTGAGTGTTGTTAGATTCATCTCCAAACCTCTTTGTGTCAGTATGGTTTGCGGCAGCTCTTCAGCCAAATCGACATTGGACAATTCCCGTTCCGTTCTTTCGCTGTCTGTTATTTCAGCGACAGTGGGGTCGGGAGTATTCACCTGCTCGATTTCCACCTGTACATCATTTCTGAGTCCTTCTTTGAATACGGCTCTGCTTTTTTTGTATTCTTCTGTTTGGGCATTGGCCACGTTATCGGCATGCACCCCCATCTTTACTCCATAGGCTTTTATAGCTGTCAACGAACTGTTGACTGAAAAAATCATGGTTTGTCCTCCTCTATTGTGATAGCGATTCTAATAAATATGTTCCGATTGATTCGCATCCGTTTCCTGGATTTGAAGATGCCAATAGAAGATGGTTTTCGGGCAGGGTTTCCTAAAGACATAAAAGAAATGATCTTAATCAGTTAGGCAACCCTGCTACCAAATCCTCGCACTTCCGGATCCAGGCCAGCGGTTTTGCGTCCCACACTTTCGAGTGGTTTGCCCTTAGCTAACTAGTGTCTAACTATATATATCGGCCTTAGCTATCAAAAACTTAAGTCGTCTCCATCTATGAATCCAAAATAGACACGATGGGTGTCCAATTGAAACTCACCAAGAAAACACCTTTAATTTACCTTTTTAAAGGCTTTAGCTCTTGCAGGACATCCGGATTTCAGTTATTTATTATTGATGAATTCGTAAAAGTAGAATTCATCACGTTTTAGGTTTTAAGTGTTAGGTTATAGGTTATTGTTTTTCGATTATTTGCAAATACTTAATACTTAAAACGTTCGTACCTTGTATGCGCCCTATCTGCAAGGAGGTACTAATGCGTAATGTTGACCTTCGATCCGACACTGTCACAAAACCGACTGCGGCCATGCGGCAGGCCATTTCCACAGCCCAGGTCGGCGATGATGTATTTGGTGAAGATCCCACCGTAAACCGCTTGGAAGAGATGGCTGCTGAGCGTTTAGGAAAACCGGCGGCATTATTCGTGGCAAGCGGCACCATGGCAAATATCGTCTGCCAGCTGACGCACTGCAATCGGGGTGACGAAGCTATCCTGGGGGATCAGTCCCACATTTTTTTTTACGAACAGGGAGGGTCCGCCGCTCTGGGCGGCATTCACCCCCGGACCGTGCCCAATCAGATCGACGGCAAACTGTCCCTTGATGACATTGAAGCCGCCGTGCGGCCGGATAATATTCATTTCCCCAGAACACGCCTGATCATCCTGGAAAACACCCATAACCGTTGCCACGGCAGCCCCCTTGACCCGGATTATATGCATGCTGTAGGCGAAATTGCCCGCCGTTACAACTTGAAACTGCACGTGGACGGTGCCAGGCTTTTCAATGCCGCTGTTGCCCTGGGAATCGAGCCACAGCGGCTGGCTGCTGATGCTGATTCCGTCAGTATTTGCCTCAGCAAAGGTTTGGGGGCACCGGCCGGGTCGATAGTGTGCGGCACGCGCGAATTCATCGCCCAAGCGCGGCGAGCCCGCAAGGTGCTTGGCGGCGGTATGCGGCAAGCCGGTATCCTGGCCGCAGCAGGCGTCGTGGCGCTCACCGAGATGACGGAACGCCTTGCAGATGACCATGCCAACGCCACAAAGCTGGCAGAAGGACTGGCCAATATCCGGGGGGTATCCGTCAATGCAAAGCTTGTTCGCACCAACATTGTATATTTTGAGATTGAAGGTGGCGACATGACACCTCCACTCCTGGAACAGCGTCTCAAGAACGAAGGGGTACTATTATCACCCACCGGCCCGAGTCAGATGAGAGCCGTTACCAATTATCACGTAACATCAGACGATATCGAATACGTCTTGAACTCATTTTCCAAGGTATTATAATTGTAAAGGCCATGGCCGGAAACCAGAAATATTTGCCACAAAGACACAAAGCATATATTTATATTTATTCTTGAAAAACCTGGTCTTTTAACCGGACCAGAGATATCTGGCTCTACCGAAATCTTAAAAGTGCCTTGAGTTTGAAATGATCTAAAGTGATCTAAAGTTAAGGAATTCTGCCAATTATATAAAATCAGTGGAGCGAGCCAACTTAGCCATAGTAGCCTGACTAAGACGGCTGAAAGCGACTCCATAACTTTAGGCACTTTAGCTCACTTTAGTCACTTCAAACTTGCCCAGCTTGCAGGAGATCTCTTATGGAAACAAAAACCGTGCAAGATTTAATGCGGCCTCTTTCCGAATACAGGACAATTTCGATTGAAGCCAACCTGTATCAGGCTGCCCAGGCCCTTGACCAAGCTCAAAAGGAGTTCGAACAGAACCCCAAACTACATAAGATCCTGCTCATATCCGATGAGCAGGGGGAGATAGTAGGCAAGATAAGCCAGCTTGACGTGCTGAGAGTTTTGGAACCAAAAGGCAAGCCACTCGGAGACTCAGGATCGTTATCCCGTTTCGGCGTCACTCCCAAGTATTTAAAACCGATGCTCGCTCAATGCAAATTCTGGGACAAACAATTAATCGAAATTTGCCAGGGTGCCGTCCGGGTGCAGGTAAAAAAGTTGATCCATGCTCCCGCAGAAGGAGAATTTGTTGAAGAAGATGCTTCTCTGGCCGAAGCCATACACCAGCTGGCCCTGGAGCATCACCAGTCCTTGCTGGTAACCAGGAACAACAAGATCGTGGGAGTTTTGAGACAAATAGATATTTTTAAGGAAGTTTTCCAGACCCTCTCTGAATGTCGGCTTTAACATCAATAAAGCGATAGTGCAATTATGACAAACAATTTAAGCGTCACCAACGGCGGTGGCAGTTACAAAAATAAACGTTTCATTTTTCTGATTGCAGGGATACTGCTTTTCGCGGTGGTTTACTTTTCCCCGCCATGGCCTGAGGCCGTTGATCCTGTCGGAAAACACTTTGCTTTGAGCCGTGAGGGCAAAGGTGCTGTGGCGATAGCCCTGCTGGCGGCAACATGGTGGGTTTTTGAAGTCGTACCCATTGGCATAACCAGTCTTGCCATAGGCGTCCTCCAGGTCCATTTTCTTATTCGACCTGCCAAAAAAGCTTTCACCGACTTTATGGACCCTTCGGTCATGTTTATCTTTGCATCCATCGTCATTGGCATGGTTTTTACCAAAACCGGCCTTACCCGGCGTATGGCCTACAAAATGCTGGCAATCGTAGGGGAAAGAACCAGTATGATTTATCTGGGCTGCTTTATCGTAACGGCGGTTTTGACGCACATTATGGCCCATACTGCGGTGGCGGCAACTATTTACCCGCTCCTTGTTTCAATCTACGGACTTTATGACGAGGGCGACCAACCGACCCGTTTCGGCAAGGGTCTCTTCATGGGTATGGCCTACGTGGCCGGAGCCGGCAGTATTGTTACTCTTTTAGGGGCAGCGCGCGGTGCCGTCGCCCTTGGAATCTTTAATGATGCCGTGGGTCAAGAAATCAGTTTTTTTCAATTAAGTTATTATATGTTTCCGGTGGGATGGACGATGGTATTGCTGCTGTGGGGCTTTTTTGTGATATTGTTTAAACCCGAAAAGAAAGTCATTCCCGGTTTAAAAGAAAGAGCCGTAAAGCTGTACATAAAACTGGGCCCTGTCAGCAAAAAGGAAATCATTGCCGCTGTGATTGTGTTAGGCTGTATTCTTACCATGTCGCTGCGCTCCTTGATCCCTGGGTTTTATCCTCTGAATAAAACGGCTATTATTCTGACATCGACCATTCTGTTTTTCATTACGGGCATCCTGGATATCAATGATTTGGAAGAAATCCCCTGGAACATCATCCTGCTTTTTGCCGGAGCCATGAGTATCGGCTTTTGTCTATGGGAAACAGGCGCAGCCCAATGGCTCGCAATCAAGTGGCTTATCCTGTTCCATGCTTCCAACTGGTTCGTTTTTGTAATGAGCATTGCATTTTTTGTCATGATCATGACCAACATTATCATGAATGTGGCGGCCATCGCCATCTCACTGCCGGTAGCCCTCATTATCGCTCCTTATCTGGGAGTGACACCGGAAATCATTCTTTTTACATCTCTGGCAACCGCCGGCATGCCGTTCCTGTTTTTAGTGGGCGCCGCTCCCAATGCCATCGCTTATGAATCCAACCAGTTTACGGCCGGAGAATTTTTTCTTTATGGCATACCGGCCAGCATGATACTCATGGCCGTATTAGGTTTTGCAGTCTATTTCCTCTGGCCTTTGATGGGTATGCCCATGGTAACGCCTTAGGGAAGAGGGGTTTCTGACGTACATCAGTGCTTTGCGGCGAGAAGTACTCCGGTTAACAAACCAAGTAAAAAATAACATTGCTAATTTCTACATTAGCCGAGGGAATGATTGGTTTAATAAAAATACGGAGGGCTTAGAAGATATCAAAGGGGAAGCGGCTATTTGTTAAAAGTCAGAATTTCGATTTTGAGCCCTTCTATCCTTTCAAAATGCCTTATGTTGTTGGTTGCCACTGAAAACCCGAACGAGAGCGCGGTAGAACCAATGATGAGGTCGTGGGCACCGATCTGAATACCTTTCTTGCTTAAATCAGACCATAGTTCTGCGTATATCCTGGCAATGGAGATCTCAAAAACATATATTGGAAACAACTCGATAGCTTTCTCCACGTAAGCACTTCTTCTCAAACGTCTTTTAGTTGAATCCGCCCGGTACACACCGTGGAGGAGCTCAGAAACTGTGATTACACTAAGTCCAAAAATCTCTTCTTCTCGATTCTCTGTAAACTTGTCGATTTCAAATTCCTGCCTCTCTGCTTCGATAAGAACACTTGTATCGAGGATTACTCCCATAAATCCCCCATTGCCACAAGCGGTTGATCTTTCCTGATATCTTCAAGATCTGCCGCAAAAGCGTCCAGTTCTTCATCTAGTTTTGGCAGTTTTTTCAGCAAGGCTTTAAGTTCGCCCAGTGTCTTAAAATCTGTTTTTTCATCAATCGGCCTCATAGACGCTACCGGTTTTCCACCTCTTTCAATAATATAATGAACGCCTTTGAACTTTATTGTGTTTAATACCTCAGAAAAATCCCTTACAGCCCGGGTTGCGGATATGCGCTTTTCCATTTACCAACCTCCATGTAATATATGATAATCATATTTTACGCACTCTGTACATTTTGTCAATCTTTTTTGGGGATGTGCAGGCTTTCATCGGTTATCACAGGCCTGACAGTGATTGATCGGCCGTCCGTTGTCATAGTGACGGCGCCGTGGCGGGCGGTTTTTAATATTTGCGCTCCTCGTTGCTTGTAGCGATCCAAGACCGGCTGATGGGGAAATCCGAACCTGCTTTTCCAGCCCGAGGAAATGATGACGATTGCGGGGTTGACCCTGTCGAGAAAAACTGCACTGCTTGATGTTTTACTGCCGTGATGTGGCGCTATAAGAACCGTGCTGGACAGATGATCCCCGGTGGCAGCAATCAGCTCGGTTTCGGCGCGGGCCTTGATGTCGCCCGGAAACAGAAACGATTTCGACCCTAAAGTGACCTTGATCACCAGAGAATTATTGTTAAGGTTGCGCCACCATTCCCGTTTGCTTTTGTCGGCAAAATCAACCGGCGGGTGGAGGATCTCAAGACGGACCCCATTGATTTCATGCAAACGAGGCAAGGTTTTGAACGCGGGCAGGTTAATGCTGTTTTTTTCAATCGCCGTCATAAACTTGTCATAACCAATAGTGCCTGCAGCCTGGTTGTTTGTCCAGACTTCTTTGACATCAAAATTTTCGGCAATATAAATCAGCCCGTTTAAATGATCGCTGTTGGGATGGGAAAGAATGAGGGTCTCAACTGTTTTAATCTTTTTGCGCCACAAGAGCGGGGCTACAATGCTGGCACCTATGTCGAAAATTGCATTGTCGGAAAAACCGCCTCCGTCGATCATAATATTATATCCGTCCGGTAATTCCAGCAGGGCGCTGCTGCCGTGGCCTACATCAATTACCGTCACCCTGAGATCGTCATGCCAAAACCTCTTGTTCAGCCAGTAGAAGGTATCGGCGATAGCGGCTACGATGACGACCGCCACGATTATGCGGGCTATCTTGTGTCTTAAGGTTGTACGAAACAGTTCTTTCCCCAAAAATATTCTTCGCGTTCTTTCCTCTGCATCCGGCAAATCTTGTTCTGCTGCCAATGTCGTCCGAGTGCGTTTGAAGTTTAACAGCGCCCAAAACAACAAATAATACAGGCCGATCTCAAAATAGGTGGGGGTTACGGTCTTAACGGCTGCATAAGGCAGTCCGGCAAAAAATTTTACTGTTCCAAGGGCCGGCGACAACACTGCTGCGCCGGCCTTAAGAAAAACAGAAGCCCCGGGAACGCTAAGCGGATATAAAAACACGGCCACCAACCCCAGAGGAACAACCATAAAACCGATCAGGGGAACGATAATAATATTTACAAAAAATCCCGCCAGCGAAACCTGGTTAAAGTAAAGCATGAGCAGGGGTATGGTGCCGGTGATAGCAAAAAACGAAGCTGCAAAAAAGGAAAACAGCTTTTGCTTAATCAACAAAAATTTTGGCTTTAACATTCTGTTTTGATCGGATAGCCAGGGATTTGGCACGCGGGACAGGCTGTATATGATTACAAGCACCGCCGTAAAAGAGAGCTGAAATGAAATTGAAAACAGTGCCGGCGGATCAATAATCAAAATCAGCATGGCTGCCAGTGCCAGCGTGTTCACCAGATCGTGTTCGCGTTCAAACAAAAACGTCAGCAGAAAAATGGTAACCATTATTACCGCCCGCTGCGTCGACGGTGACATCCCTGCCAGCAGACCGTAGGCAAACACCGGAATCATGGATAAAACCACTGCTGCCTTTTTGCTCCAGGCATGCCACAGTAAAGGCTTGCAATAAGAAAGCAGCCAGGCCAAACTGAAAAACGCCCAAGTGGCAACGATACCGATATGAAGTCCGGAAATGGCCAGCAGATGACCGACGCCGGCCCGGTTGAAAGCTTCCTGCAAAGCAGGTGGAATCGAGTCTCTGTCACCGACAAGAAGGGCTTTTAATACCCCTTGAGATTCCGTTGACCCACCTTTTTCGATCAGACCGCAAATGCTGCTGCGAGCGTCGTCTATTAACCGTCCAAGCCCTTTTTTTATATGCCTTTTGCGTATGGTGAGGCGTTCTCCCGCAACATAGGCGCTTGCCCGAACTCCTTTGAAGGCCATGTAACGCTTGTAATCGAATCCTCCGGGATTTTTAAAGTTCTGTATCGATCTTATTTTGCTTTTCAGCGCGACGCGGTCTCCTCTGAAAAGCCTGGGTATGTTTCCGGATACTGTGACCCGGATTTTGCCTGTAACCGCAAAAGAGGCTCTCTTTGCACCCAGGGTTTCTGTTCGTAAAATAAATTTGAGCCGATTTCGAGCCGCTACAGGCCTGTTGTCGATAACACCAACAATTTCAAAAGGATGTGTGTCACGAAAATGAACAACATGATTGGAAGGAAGCTTGGGAGTCAGCCATGGCTGGATGCAAAGATAGCCGACGGCCGCAAAAAGAACCAGCGGTAAAATCAATGCGGCTTTTTGTTTTAAAATGAAAAAAAGAATTAAGACAACGCACAGTGAAATTATAAAACCGGCCTGGAGCCTATGCCCCGGAATCCAAGAGCCCAGAGCAATACCGGCGATTAGCGCTAACAGCAGAGGAATAACCGGACGGTAATAAATATGAGCCGGTTTCAAAACGCCCCCTTTTGCCCAATCTCTGCGTCAGGCTCAACATTTTGCACGAAGTGAAGCTTTAGCGCCATCCTCGAAATACTCCGTGTATTCCTGTGGTTAAAATTTTCGCCTTCCTTGACCTTGGACAAAATTGAACATTTTGAAATTGGCTCATATTATCATTATTTCAAATTCTGTGCCAACCCGGCTGCCGTGATATTTTTCTATAGAGTTGGCAGGCGTAGGCCTGTAATTATAGGTTGTTGCGAGCGAATTTGGCAGGATGTGGAAGTTATGGCAGTAAAGCTGATTGGAATCCGAAAGGGGCATCTTTTGCACACAAACCTGTGCATTCGCACATCTTTTTGTGCATTTTACTGTTCCAATATTTTTTTGTCCAGCACTCTCCGAACCGTCTTGGACAGAGCATACTTATCATGCGGTTTTTCAAGATACGCCGCAGCACCTATTTCCCTTATTTTTTCACTATTGATCTTTTCGGAAAAACCTGTGCAGAGAATAATGGGTATGTCCGGACGTATATCAAGGATTGCTTTCACCAGTTTGTCACCAGTCATTTTAGGCATCGTCAAATCAGTAATCACTAAATCAAATTGGTCTGATTTTGAGCTAAACAGGTCCAAAGCCTCAACAGGGCTTGTGGTCGATTCAACTTTATACCCCAGCCGCTTAAGCCTTTGCATTCCCATTTTCACGATAGATTCTTCATCATCAACAAATAGTATCATCTCTTTTCCAGTGGGCAGCTCCTCATCAATTGTGGTTTCCGGAACAGGTTCTCTTTTACTGGTGGGCAGCAAAATAGTAAAAGTTGCTCCTTTGCCAAGTTCGCTATCAACGGAAATTGCACCATTATGATTCATGACGATACCGTGTACCACTGATAATCCCATCCCCGACCCCTTACCGACTTCCTTGGTGGTAAAATAGGGGTCAAAAATTCTATTTTTAATTTCAGGACCAATACCAGCTCCTGTATCACTCACGCTCAGTTTGACATATGGACCAGGAGACAGATCACGGAATTGAGCTGTTGATGCCGTCAGATTTACACTCTCCATATTTATTTCGAGAATACCGCCGTCTTTCTCCATAGCATGCGCAGCATTGGTGAATAAATTAATCATTATCTGATTGAGTTGGGTCGGGTCAGCAAGGATTACTTCTGGTCCTTTTGGAAGATTGTGACGAATCTCGATATTTGCAGGAATTGAAAATCGCAATAATTTCAAAACGTCAATTATGATAGAATTGATTATTACCGGCTTGCGTTCCTGATCTGTTTTGTGGGCAAAACTGAGAAGCTGCCGTACTACATCTCTTGCCCTAATGCCGGCAATTCTTATTTCTTCTAAATTTAGACATGCCGGATTCCATTCCGGCACGTCATCCATTGCAAGTTCTGTATTACCGAGAATAATTCCAAGGATATTATTGAAATCATGAGCAATACCCCCTGCCAAAGTCCCTATGGCTTCCATTTTATGGGTCTGGCGGAGCTGTGCTTCCATACTGCGTCTTTCTGTAATATCTGATGAGATAACACCTATTTGAATTGCTTTTCCCTGAGCATCGCAGATCGGATATACTTGGCTGTCATAAATTCTACTCTCTTGCTCAAACTCCATGCAAAAAGGTTTACCAGTTCTGATGACCTCGCTGACTGCATTTTTTGTTGGCTCGGCCAGTGGAGGCGGGAAGAAATCATAAATGCACTTACCAACAAGTTTATCGGCACTCTTGCCGAGTCTTTGCAGGGCTATGGCGTTCGAGTCGAGAACTGTTCCATCAGTATCAAGAAGCAGAGCTATATCATTAATGGCGTTCAAGAGGGCACGTGTTTTTTCCTCGCTCTCCCTGAGCGCATCTTTAGCTCGCTTGCTCTCTTTAAGTTGATCCATTAATTCGCCGTAGAGTCTGGCATTTTCGATCGCCACGGCGGCTTGATATCCAAACATGCTCAAAAGCAGTTCATCTTCCTTTGTAAAAAATGTCCCATCAACTTTGTTGATAACTTCTAAGACTCCTATCAATTTTGTTTTTGCTTTCAGCGGGACGCAAAGCATGGATTTTGTTTCAAACCCGCTTATTTCATCTACTTTTGGATAAAACCTTGCATCCTCTTTGACATTAGGGACCAATGCGGGCTTCTCATGTTCCACAACCCAACCTGCGATGCCTTCACCAGATGGAATGCGAATATCAATCAATTTGTCTTCTTTAGGTCCTGTGGGAACACTGAACACTAATTCTCCTGTTGTTTCATCAACCAGCATCAGTGTGCTTGCAACGGAGTTAGTTACACGGTTTGCATGCATCATGATAAGATGTAAAACTTCAGCAAGACTAAAAGTGGAATTTACAAGGGCGCCTATCTCAACCGCGATTCCAAATTTCTCGTTTTCCAATGACATATAGGCTTGAAACGTTTTGTCCTGTTCTTGCAGGGCTTGCTCAAGTTGTCCCTTTGTAACAAATCCCATATCATTCAATATATGCCCCAGCAATGGGGCCGTATCTGTTTCTATAGCAAGTCGTGCTTCCGTGACTAATCTGTCCCTTTGCAACCTCTCGGGCGATGCTTTTTCTTTCATTATTTGTTTTTGTCTTTGTAGTGCTTCATCGAGCTGCTGCGTGGTAATAAATCCCATATCAGCCAGAGTTTGGCCTAAATACTTTTTTATTATCATGAGTCTGCCCTTTAAATGCTTGAACTAATACACATGGATCTGTAAAAAATGATGTTGGACCGGATTTAAATCACAAGTTATATTTTGTGATATACTTAGCTTTAAAAAGTAAGCTCTTATCATATATTTTTTGAAAAAGCGCTACAAAATTGACTTAGGCTTCATTTATCTGTTAGTTTGATCATATTTAAGGTTCTTCTCCAATTTAGTTGGAGAAGAGGGGTCAAGTGTTTGCTTTCAAGCGATTTTATTAATATTCCCGCTATAGGGTAGAGAACACATTGAATAGATTTCATTTTTCCCATTACCGCAAGATCACATTGCATGCAATTCTGCTGATTTCGTTTTGCCTGGGCATCGCTTTTGGATGCGGATCAAAACTGGCAAAAGAAAAGCGCAAGATACAAGATCCGAATCCTTCCGTGCGTTATCTGGCGACTGGAGCGCTGGCCGGCATCAATGATACACAGGTGGTTGAGCCTTTGATTGCAGCGCTGCAGGATAATGATCAAAATGTGGTGAGCAGAGCCATCGAAGGGCTGGCCCAAATCGGCGACAAACGGGCGATTCCCCCCCTGATTGCCGCGCTTCGGACAGAGGACCCCCTTGTGCGGCATAAAGCGGCGGAGGCCTTGATAAAGTTCGATCAACCAACTGTTGAGCCCTTAATTGCCGCGCTAAACGACAACGATTCGAATTTCGTGCAAAGAGCAGTAGCAGTTCTTGGCAAAATCGGTGACAGGCATGCAACCGAACCGCTAATGGGCTTGCTGGAGCACACATCAGACAAGGTACGCATGGCAGCCGCTGCTGCGTTGGGCCTGATTGGTGATCCCAAGGCGGTTTCGCCGCGCATTGCTGTTTTGAAAGATGAAAGTCAGGTTATACAGTATCAAACAGCCAAAGCACCATTGATATACAACCCCTATGTCATCGAGGAATTCATCGCAGTTCCCTTGTTAAGCCCACTGGAACAGGAAGCCGATACTGCCTTCGGCCTATTACGTGATCAACAAGTAATTCCTCTGTTGATTAATGTTTTCAAGGATGAAAATCAGGTTGTACAGTATGAAGCGGCCAAGACTCTGTTTATTTACCGTCCCCATTCCATTGAACCCTTGATTGCAGCACTTAAAGACAACGATTCGGAGGTTGTCTGGAGAGCGGCTGCCGTGCTTGGCCGGATAGAAGATCAGCGGGCCGTAGAACCGCTGGCAGTTTCGCTGAATCATGAATCGGAAGTAGTGCGGCTGGAAACCGTCAAAGCGCTTGGTAAAATAGGCGGTAATTTGGCTGCCCAGGCTCTCGTTTTGGGGCTCGATGATAATTCCAGAGCAATACGAATATCAGCAGCATCACTGCTTGTAGAAATCGGCCCTGCCGCCGTCGAGACCTTGATTGCCAAACTAGATGAAAACAACGCGGATAATGTGTGTCTGGCAGCAGGGTTTTTAGGTAGAATCAAGGATAGAAGAGCGGTCGAGCCTTTGATCGCTCTGATAAATGATCAACGTGCAGCGGTGCAGATGTCAGCGATGGCGGCACTGGGCCTGATCGGTGATGGGAGAGCCGCCCAACCTCTGATTTTGAAACTGACGGATAAAGACGCAGATTTGAAAGATTCGGCAACTAAGGCGCTGATAAAAATCGGTGCCGAGGCGATCGAGCCTTTGATCGCTGTTCTTGATAATGATGATCAGGATTTAAAAAACTCTGCAGCTGCAACACTTGAAAAAATTAGTGTTCCAGCTGTTTTGCCTTTGATCTCTATGCTCAATGCCGACAATCCGGAGATACAAAATATGGCCGCTGAAGTATTAGTAAACATCGGAGCTCCGGCGGTCGAGCCGCTGATTGTTTCCTGGGAGAACGAAGACCCGGAGATAAATAATGCGGCAGCAGAGATATTGGTTAAAATTGGTGCTCCGGCGGTTGGATCCTTGGCTGTTAGGCTGGATCATGAATCGGTTTGGGTGCGCAATAAAGCAGCAACCCTTTTAGGTAAGATAGGAAATAAGCAGGCCATCCCTTCCCTGGTGGGGGTTTTGACTGATTGGGATATTCGCTACAGTGCCGCCTTAGCCCTCGATCACTTACATTGGAAACCCAAAACCCCTGCTGACCGCATACATTATCAAGTAGCCAAAGGACAGAAGGAGCTCTTGTCTAAAGAAGGGGAGCTGACCCAACAAATCCTGCTTGATGATGTACTGTTGGGCGACAAAAGGTCAATCGAATATGGAGTTTATGCCTGTATTGAATTGGGTAAAGATAAGATCATCTTCAAACTGGCCGACATATTGCAGAGCGATGAAAACGCAGTTATACTTGATGTTTATATCAATGCTCTGATTGCTATGTTTGACAAAAAGGACTCGCATGTACAAAATCTCGCCGCCCAAGTGCTGCATAAAATTGGTGCGCCGGCTGTTTGGCCTTTGATTGCCGGACTGCAACACGAATCAGAGGCGGTGCGCAGCCAAGCAGCAATAGTTTTAGGCCGGATAGGCGATAAGCAGGCCATCCCTTCCCTGCTAGGGGCTTTGACTGATTGGAATATTAGGCACAGTGCCGCCCAGGCTCTCGACAACTTTAACTGGAAACCCGGGACACCGTCTGAACGCACACATTATCAAATAGCCAAAGGGCAGAAAGAGCTCTTGTCTAAAGAATGGGAACTGACCCAAGAAGTCCTGTCTGATGATGTGCTGTCGTTCAACAAAAGCTCAATCGAATATGGAGTTTATGCCTTGATGGAACTTGGTGGCGACGAGGGTATCCTGAAGCTGATCGATATTTTGGAAAAAAGCGGAAACAGTATGATCGCCCAGGCCTACTTTGACTGCGGCCACCCGAAACTGATGGACGCTGCCAGAAGCTGGGCAGATGCTGATGGATATCGGCTCGAAACCGAATGTTCAAATTGCCCCTAACCAGCATTATTCACGAAAAATTAGGGCTAGACTTTTACTCGCTTAATCGCGGCCCCCAACCGGGCAAATTTATTTTCAAGGGCTTCATATCCGCGGTCCAGATGATAGACGCGATGGACTTCGGTGGTGTTGCGGGCAATCAGGCCGGCCAGAACCAGCGAGGCGCTGGCCCTGAGGTCGGTAGCCATAACGGGTGCGCCGGACAGATGCGGAATTCCTTTTACCAGAGCGGTATCTCCGGAGATGGTAATATCAGCCCCCATGCGCTGGAGTTCGCTGACATGGATGAAACGGTTTTCAAAAATGGTTTCAGAAATAATGCTGAGCCCGCCGGCAACCGACATCAGCACCATAAACTGGGCTTGCATGTCGGTGGGAAATCCCGGATACGGCAGGGTCTTGACGTCGACGCTGGCGATCTGATCGGTTCCTACAACCCTGATACACTTATCCTCAACCTTGATGGCGGCACCTGTTAATTTCAATTTATGCATAACCGCTTCAAGATCACCCGGCTCGCAATCGGTCAGCGTCACATCACCTTTGGTCAAGGCCGCCGCAACCATAAAAGTACCGGCTTCAATCCTGTCAGGTATAATTTTAACCGAGACCGGTTTCAGCTCAGAGACTCCCTGTACGGTAATAATGGAAGTGCCGGCACCTTCTATTTTAGCACCCATTTGATTCAATACATCTGCAAAGGCAACGATTTCCGGCTCACGGGCAGCATTCCTCAGTACGGTCGTTCCCTCTGCCAGAACAGCCGCCATCATAAGGTTTTCGGTCCCGGTAACGGTGGCGATGTCAAAATAAATTTCGTTTCCCTTCAGGCTCTCGGCGGAAGCTTCAACGTAGCCGTGTTTTAGCTCAATCGAAGCGCCTAAGCGAGCCAGACCTCGAAGATGCAAATTAATAGGACGCGCACCGATGGCGCAGCCCCCGGGCAAAGAAACCCGCGCCTTTTTAAGTCTGGCCAAAAGCGGGCCCAAAACCAGAACAGACGCCCGCATCTTCCTGACTAGATCATAGGGGGCTTCATGCTTGCAAAGACCGCCGGCATCGATTCGAACCGTATCTTTGTCAATTTCTATCCGTGCCCCTAAGTTTGTCAGCAAATGCAGTGTGCTTTGGATGTCTTTAAGATTGGGAACATTGGTATAGGTGTTCCAACCCTCGGTAAGGAGGGCGGAAATAAGTATGGGAAGCGCGGCATTTTTGGCACCGCTGATCCTCACCCGGCCTTTGAGGGGACGGCCGCCGTCAATAACGATTTTATCCATCGATACAGTCCATCAAATCCTATTGGTCCTGTCAAACAAAAAAGCGCTCCCTCGACGGTTTGGCGAGACAAGCGCTTTTAATCTAAACAAATTCCGAATCTTAGTGGTGATGATCGCCGTTGCCCTTAAGAGTGTCGAGAGCGGCCTTGATGATACAGTATGTCATTCCGAGACCGATGATAGTAAGTGCATACCACAGCCCCCCCATAAAAACCACATGGCCCATATCCCAGATCCATTCAAAACTAAACGGAAACATAATTTATTCTCCTAAACCGCAAAAGCCGAAACCAATTTAAAAAAGCTAAGACTTTTGAAAACTAAGGGCATATCATAAAAAGCTAAAGGGTTAGCCGGTGACCCGTTAGCCCGTTTTGCCCGTAAAGACTTAATCCGGCATAACGGGCGAACCGGCAAACGGGAAAACCACTATCGTTATTGGCTCGATTCTTCACTTTATAAATTTTTTCTACAAAATGAAAAAAACACCATTAATGTAATATTTACGCTTCTGCCGGTGTCAATCCCTGTCCCGGTTCAACCGGTAGTTCGACTGCTGCTGATTCCGGTTCCGGATCCGGAGCAGTCGATGATTCCAACGGATTAAGTTCTGCTTCATGAGGAAATACCGGCAAATAGCGGTATGACACCGCGATCAGGATAATACCGTAGGCCACCGGCAGGATAGTGGTGGCAATCTCCTGCCAACTGGGGATATACATGACCCAGTTTTCAAAAGTCAGAACCGGCACCGCTAAAACCTGCAGCACCATTACCCAGCGGTTAAGACAAACCCCTACAACAGCCAGGATAACCGCAGTCCACAGTGCCTTGTTGTTTTTACGCCCCTTGGCGGTAATCAGAATAAACGCGGGGAAAAAGCCGCAGACCACGATTTCAACAATAAGAATCCAGATACCATAGAAGGGGTTGTTGGAATAAAAATCCATCAATGCAAATCCTTTGGACGGTGCGGTCACGGTCGCCCAGTACCAGGTATCGACGGTCTTGGCAGTAATGTACGCCAGAATCATCCATCCTGAAACTTTGGCTAAAAACTCGATGGCATCATCTTTTACCAGCTTTTTACGGGTAACTTTTTCTGTGATCTTGGTAACCAGGATGGTAAAACAAGGCCCGCAGGCCGCCGCCGACCATGTGTAGAGAAAAAAGGTCCAGGGCCAGATAAAAAGACCTTCCCGAAAACCAAACGGTCGCCCGTAAAGGACTCCGGCGACACCGCCTAAAGACCCCTGGTGGAAAAAAGAAAGAAACGCCCCGGTTGCTGCAAATACCGCCATGATTTCGTGCATGTTGTGGCCCAGTTTGTGGAAAAACGGTACCTTGTCGATCTGGCGGTTTTCAAGGATCAGCGGAATATATTCGATGGTCAAAACACAGAAATAGGCTGAAAGACAGAAAGCCACTTCGGTCAGCATAGAATGAACATTGGCGTGCCAGAAGATAAACCAGCCTCTTAAAGGCTGCCCGATATCGATGGCCAGAATGAGCAGAGCCGAACTGTAGCAGATAAAACCGATCAGCACGGCATAATTGATGATACTCTTTAATACTTCTTTGCCGAAGATATATCTCAATAAGCCGCTGAAAAAAGCGCCGCCGCCCACTGCAATCACCGCCAGGTCGGCCCAGATCCACAGGGCGAACCCGTAAGCATCGTTCATGTTGGTCTGGTTAAGACCTTTAAACCAGCACAACAGCATGGCATAAACGCCCCACAGCACGACAGTACCGACAACGCCGACGAACAGAATAAACTGCCACAACGGGGCACGCTTAACTCCTTTGGGTATTAATGCAGAATCCATACGTTATATGCTCCATTACAGTATCTTCGGTTAGCCGTGTTGTACGGCCTTTGCGGGTTTTGCCTCATTTTTCAAATAATTGTCACCAGCCCGCCTTACCCACGCGCGGCTCGAGATATAATAGACCTTGGGGTTGGTTCCCAGTCTTTCCAGCAGCCGGAAAGCGTTGGGGTTCTTTTTATCCTTATAAACAGCATGTTTGTGATTGTTCAGATCCCCGAATGTAATCGCTCCGGCAGGACATGCCTGGGTACATGAAGTTTGATATTCATCTTCTGCAAGTTCGCGCCGGCCTTGAATATACGCTTTCTCTTTGGCCAGCTGATACCGATGAAAACAAAAACTGCATTTTTCGACAACCCCGCGCATCCGGGGTGAAACTTTGGGGTTTAAGTATTTTTCCATACCATCGGGCCAAACCGGATCCCACCAGTTAAAATAACGGGCATGATAGGGGCAGGACGCCATACAATAACGACATCCGAAACAGCGGGTATAAATCTGGCTGACGATTCCGGTTTTCATGCTGTAATCCGTGGCGGTCGCCGGACAAACCGATACGCAGGGCGAATGCCCCTCATGCTGCCCCTCGCAGTGCATGCAGGGTCTTGGAAGATAGCAGACATCCGTTTCCGGAAAGGGTTTTCCGTTTGTCAATTTATAAACCCGCATCCACGTTATGCTGAGCAGTTTATCGGATTCATCCTCTCTGAAAGGGACATTGTTCTCAGCCATACAAGCCGCCATACAAGAGCCACAGCCCGTACACTTATCCAAGTCAATGACCATTCCATATTTTTTGGCTTTTTTCATCGAAACCTCTTCAAATTGACGATTTTCTATTGAAGATTTAATAATGGTCGCTGTCTTAATCGTCAATCATCAATCATCAATTATCAATTATCAATTATTATGCTTTACTAAGCTTTGCCATTATCCCCCAGGCCGCATCGCAACCGGTCCCGGGATCCTCTACCGGACCGATGAGCTCATTGAAATTTACACCCTTTTCTGCCAGATATTTATCATAGGCTGTATGGCCCAGTCCTCTCGGCAGAGCAACAACGCCGGGCCTGATGCCGTCAAACCAATGTACTTTGACCTTGGCCTGGCCTCTGGGAGTGCTTAGAATTGCATGTTGGCCCTCGCGCAGACGTAATGCTCTGGCGGTTTCCGGATTAAGTTCAACAAAAACATCTTTGCCTTTGAGAACGGTATCTTCAACCGTCTTGACGGCAAACGGCGGATTACCGATATAACCGCCGGCAAGTCTGAAGGAATCATAGGGCACTAATACCAGAGGGTACAGTTTTTCGTCGCCCTCAATCTTTATCGGAGCAAATTGCGGCACCCGGCCGGTCTCTTTATTGGCAAACGCAAATTTTCCGGAAGGTGTATCAAACGTCATTTGCCCGGCGGGTGCCCCGTCATTATCGTCTAACCGGAAACCTTTGGTCATTAAGGTCTCCCACTTATTGCCTAAAGTCTTTTTAAGGCAGGTCTGATAGCCATCCCAGGGAAAAGCGGCGGCAATGCTGCCCCCCAGTGCTTTGGCAATGCGTATAACTACATCACCAGCATGTCGGGTGTTAAACTGGGGTTCTACCGCCGGTCTGGCAAGGCTGGTAACAGGTTGCTGCAATCCAAACGGCGTCGGTACATCTTCAAAGCGTTCAAGGTAAGTATGATTCGGAAGGATAAGGTCGGCGTTTTGAGCGGTTTCATCCATGTAAGAAGAAAAACTTACCACAAACGGAATACCGGCCATGGCCTTTTTGACAGCCGTGCTGCCCGGCATGGCATACAAAGGATTGGCACCTGTAACCAAAAGCGCCGCCAGGGAAGATTCTTCTTTCGAACCGATGGCGGCGGGCAATCTATTTAAGAGAGAGCGAGTATCAGGATACTTTGTGCTTCCGGCGCCATCCAGGCGTTCACGCTGCATACCGGCGGCAGCGACGGCATCCATTTGAACCTCCGGCCAATTGATATAATCAATTTCGGAAACAGCCCGGACCCCGCCCTTTTTGTTGATATTGCCGACCAGGGCGTTTAAGGCGTGGACGGCCATAAATTCATCAAGGCTGCCGGAAACAGATCCCCGGCCGCGTCCGCAAATTGCCAGAGGCTTTGAAGCTGCGGCAAAGTCCCGTGCCAGCATGACGATATCTTTCTGATCGATTGCAGTCATCGCGGCGACATTATCAGGGCTGTATTTATCAAGCACCAGCCGCTGTAAGTCCTCAAACCCGACAGAATAATTGTCTATAAAATCAGAGCTGTATAATGCCTCCTTAATAATCACATGGGCGAGCCCCAGGGCCAGAACCCCTTCGGTCCCCGGTTTTACAGGAATCCATCGATCTGATTTGGCGGCGGTACGGGAAAGGCGCGGCTCAATCTGAACAACCTTTCCGTGGTTGCTGCGCCAACCGGAAAAGGCCTTGAACATTCTAACCGGTGACCCCCAGCCGTCGATGATCCCGCTGCCGAAGCTAAGAATAAAGTCGGCATTTTCAAAATCGAATCCGGGAAGTGCCCTGGATCCGTGCATCAGTTGCAGGGTAAGTTCATAAGAATCCAGCATCGATGGTGTCCGCATTACATTGGGTGAACCGTATGCGGTCATAAATCTGGCAAAAAGCTGCGGCACTGTTCCGCGGTCCGAACCTGTTATCAATCCAACCGAGTGGGATTTTCCTTCTGCTCTCAGATCACCAAGTTGCTTGACGACCTCTGACACAGCTGCGTCCCAGGAAATTTTCTCCCAGCGTCCGGCACCCCTTGCTCCCACTCTTTTTAAGGGAGTCTGCACTCTGGTGGGACCGTAAAGCAACTGCAAACCTGATACACCGAGAAGGCATATGCCGCCGTCATTTACGGGGTGGCCTTTCATCCCCTCTATCTTAATGGCACGGTCATTTATTTTGCGAACCGTAATACCACAATGTCCGGGACAGAGCGTGCAGGTCGAATTTACATGGCTGATTTCTCCATCTTCCGGCACCGGCGTCCAGGGCCACATCTGGGTCCATATTGCACTGTCATCCGTCAACTTCAATGGCATTGGCGAGAGGGCTGTCCCTGCTGCACCGCCTATTAGAAACGACAAGAAACTTCTTCTGCCAATTTTCATCGATTCTACCCCTTATAAAATCGCTTCGCGATTGTATTATTTATGGCATACAAAACAAGCATCTCTTTGCGTCTGAACGCTGTCACCGATACCGGCGGGCGCTTCCATGCCCGGAAAGGATACGGCTATAAAATTATCTAACAGCCTGTTTATGGGTGTTTTAACGTCTGTTCTTTGAACCGTGAACTCTTTTTGGTGGCATTCAGCACAATCATCCATTTTCATCCGATCCCAGCTGTTCTTCTTGAAACCGGCAATGTTTTTTCCCCAGATGTCCCGGCTGTAACCGGTAATCCGGTTCTCCTCATAGACCCTGGAAGTTTCGGACTCGCCGATATGACCGTGGCAGGTGACGCAATCCATCTGGGCACCCTTGATGTGGGCGGCATGGGAAAAGAATACGCAGTCAGGCTGCTTAGAGTATATCAGCCACGGGACCTCTCTCTCTTTAACAACATACTCTTCGACAAATTTGATCTCGTTGGGGTCTTCTCCCTGAACCTCTTCATGACAATCAACACACAGTTCCAGTTTGGGGACTCCGGAAAAGGTGCCGTCTGCCCGGAAAAAATGACAGCTTTCACATCCGTCCTTGACTTCGGCTACATGCAGCGCATGATTATAATCTATCGGTTGTTTTTTTTGCGAATAGAGCATCTCCGGTGCAATGACCCATCCCAGAATCAGACTGACCGCAAGTCCTAATATAAAGAACAGGGTAACGGGTCCACCGGACCCGTTACCCTGTTCTTTGTGCTTTATTTTCGAGGATGACGCTGCTGCATCATCGCCGGCAGCTTCTGGGGATATCTGTCTAACATTATCATCTGATGTACTCATGAAAACTCCGTCAAGCTGTAATTGATGGTTTCATCTTGTGAAAACCTAGCGGATCCCACTTAATAACACGCAAATCAAGCTATTCCGGTACGGAATAAATAACTTGCGTTTTGTATATACCGAGCTAATTTTTGTCAAGTAAATTCCTACCTCCGCAGCCCCGTTGCAAAGGGTTTAGGCATAGCGGTAATCCCGACAGGCGAAATGTTCAAAAAGTCGCCGGCTTATCCATGTGTAAAGAATCCCCCGCAGTGCGGAACAGGCATGGCCCATAGGACCAGGTTTTTCAGGGCAAAATAAAAAAAGACCAAAACGCAGCAAATTGCATTTTAGTCTTGACTATTGTGCATTATCTTGCACAATGGTCATCTGGGGTCGGACCACGATAACCGACTATAATAACA
>JACKQG010002229.1_pt1 | contig 25578 bp, 21 predicted proteins | sample 8237621 | NCBI WGS metagenome assembly JACKQG01 (sample SAMN15677084, study PRJNA649215) | marine metagenome | biome: marine; feature: Black Sea; material: saline water; isolation source: suspended particulate matter (SPM) from the Black Sea western gyre | collected 2013-06-09/2013-06-10 | depth... | reverse complement strand
CTTCCATTTGCGGAGTAAAATGATCATCCATAATTGTTTTATACATCTGTTTAAGATCTTTGGGCATGACTTATTCTCCTGATTTATAGGATGATTTAATATTGTTTACCGATTTTGCAGCAAGGTAATCAGCAATGGTCCTGTCATAAATTGCCGTGTGCTCAAAGGCTTTTTGAGCAAGTTCAAACCTGTCCTCAAGGGATAAAGTCCCTTTACCGGCCTTGAGTTTTGCAAGTATTAAAGGATAGGAGGAAGGCTCCACCACTGATGCCACCCGGATAAAATTTTTGGCAGATGCCCGGATCATGGTCGGGCCGCCAATATCAATATTTCCCCGAGCCTCTTCCAGGCTCACTCCCTCTCTGGCAATGGTTTCACTAAAGGGATAAAGGTTGACCACCACCATATCAATGGCAAGGGCATCCGTTCTTTTTAAATCTTCCTTATGGGCATCATTATAGGTTTCTGTCAAAAGTCCCAGATATATTTTAAAATCAAGGGTTTTGACAAGCCCTCCCTGGGTTTCAGGCTGGCCCGTATAGTCAGATACCTGTTTTAAACAGGCATCGGCTTTTTGGCCCAGGATCTGTTTTATTTTACCATATGTTCCACCCGTTGACAGAATCAGTATTTGAGGATTCACTTCTACCAGACCAGGAATAAAGGCCTCCAGCCCTGATTTATCAGACACACTGACCAGAACGGTTTTAATTTTTACCTGATCATCAATCTTTTCAACTACATTCTTAGCCATGCTCTTTCCTTATATTTAGTATTAACTCAAATCCGGCAACTCCAAAAGTTGAGCTATAAAAGGTTAATCTTTTTTATCCAAATTAATAGTATAATGAATGCCTTAAAGTCAAGTTTCTATAACAGGTTCTGGATATTTGCCATAAGAAATTTTGCATAACCCGGTTTGCATAACCCGTTCCAGGGTGATCGCCTTACGTCCGCTGGATGGACATTGCTACAAGCTCTATGATTAAAATTGTTGACATTGCAATTTTATTCGGTATAAATAGAAGAATATCGAATTATGCTTTATCTATTCAGGCAAAATGCCGAATTTAATTTTGGAGGCCCCTTGGACGATATTGACAGACACATCTTAAAAGCATTGCAGCAGGACGGGCGAAAAAAGAACAGTGAACTTGCCAAAGAGACGGGCCTTGCACCCTCCACAATGCTGGACCGGGTTAAAAAGCTTGAAAGCAAGGGAATTCTTAAAGGATACCAGGCCGTTGTAGATCCTGAAAAAATCGGACTCATGGCCCAGGGTTTTGCCTGTATTTCCCTTGACAGGCACCAGGTTAAGGATATTGAGGTATTGGAAAACCAAATCAAAAAGATTTCCAATGTCCGCGCCTGTTACCACATTACAGGCAGGTTTGATTATCTTCTCCATGTGGTTGCCCCGGATCTTGGTGATCTTGGCAAGCTCATAAAGGAGAAGCTGGCCACCATTCCGGGGATGGGAAAAATAGAAACCTTTATTGTCTATGCAGAAGTCAAACCTGACCAGGGATGGCCCATTGACGCAGCATTAACCTGACAAAAACCCACGAACGCTCTATAAAAAGGAGAAAGTTACCATGACAGACCTTAAAGAAATGCTTAAAATTGACATAAAAGATCTTGATATTGTTAATCAGCTCATCACAAACCCTGATAATAAACAAGTGGGGGAACTTTGCGCGCTTATTGAAAAATTCGGCGGTGCCAAGGCCATTAATAAAAAAGCCATCCAGGCCAGGAATCCTGAAACCCTTATGCGCAAGCTCAAAAAAATGAATTCCCCCTATGTTGCCGACCTTGAATGGCTGATGGAACAAAGGGACAAAAAAGCATTTATTTCAATGAAAGACTATTGCAGAAATATTCTGGGTGAGGATGCAAATATCCCCTCCATTGATTCTTCCAATGCCGTGACCCTTGAAGTCAGTGCCATGCAGTTTTTCCCCTGGCTGATTGCCCAGGCCAGACAGGCCATTGAGAAAAAACAACTCATGCCGGGCCGTATTATCCGGGTAAGAAACATGGCAGAGCAGGTTGAAGATAATGGAGATATCATGGCCACGGCCCTTGCCATGCAGATCATCGGTGCCACCTATGTCGAATCCCTTGATACCCGCGGGACGGATGGCAGCAATGTTCATCTTGGAGGTCCTGACACCATTACGGGATATTTTGCCGGGATTGGTCAGCCCAATGACCATGCCATCAAATGGGCTGAAGAATATCTGCACTATTACACAAATTATGGCATCAAACAGGTTTTGAATATAAATCCCGGCACAATTCTTTTAGGCTATATGATGCACAGATTAGGTGTTGATATTGAATTTAAAATCTCAGTATTTGTGGGCAATGACAACCCATACTTTATCATGTGGACTCTCATGACAGCCAGACTCTTTTCCAGGAAAGACGGAACCACATCACTTGTGGGCTTTAACCTTTCCAATTCCGTGAACAATGAGACCATCCGCCAGGCAAATACCATTAGAAAGCAATTAGGCCTGGAAAAACAGGTTCGCTTTGAACACCATATTACGGAAACCTATCAGGCAATTGTAAATCAACCCTATAACAGGAGAGATGAACTCATTGATATTGCAAAAGAAGTTCCCAATATTTCTGCAAAGCATGAAGGCGGGGAACCTGAAATTGAAGAAAAAAGAGAGCACCCGTCTAATATTCTTGAATATTTTTTAACCAAAAAAGAAATTCTGGAAAATGGCCTCATGGAAGCTCTCCAGATCAATTATCTTGACAAACAGCATTCCTGTGACCTGACAGCCCGGGCATTGATAAAGTCTGGCATCGCTGTCATTGCCGCAAAAAATTTACATTAATTTTTTAAAAAAGGATATAAAAATGATTCCGTCAAGAATGCACAAGTTTTTGCACGATACTCTTCCCCAAAGTGTCTGGAAAAATCGATTGATCAAGGACGGGCCTTTAAGGTTTCTTGAATTTGGTCCCCTGGACATTGATCGGCTTCACCGCCTGGGGATCAAGGTAGACCGTCTGGGGCCAAGGCTTGTATCCTGCATGTGGAATGAAGACAGTCCCGTGGAAATCGGCGGGTTTCTCGTGGTGGACAACCTTGCCATGGGTCAGCCATCCATGGGCGGCACAAGGATGCTGCCGGATATCACCCCGGATATTATACATAACCTTGCAAGGGGCATGACCCTTAAAAATGCAGCTGCAGATCTGCCATTTGGTGGTGGAAAATCCGGTATTGTAAAGCCTGAAAATCTTTGTGAAGAAGACCGGTATGAAGTCATCAAAGGATTTGGACGTCTTTTAAACCGGTACAGGGAGATCTATATTCCCGGCCCGGATGTGGGAACCAATGATGCAGATATGAAAACCTTTGCCATGGAAAACGGTCTGAATAATGTTGTATCAAAACCAGCTGATATGGGCGGCAACAGGATTGATGAACTCGGCGGAGCAGCAAATGGTGTTGTTGTGGCCACAAAAGCCCTGCTGGAACATCTGCCAAAATTAAAACAACTGCCCCAGTTTAAAAACATGGTCATTCCCAAGCCTTTGGAGATGGATATTCTCATCCAGGGGTTTGGTGCAGTGGGGGCTCACGCAGCACGAATTTTCCATGATTATGATCCTGACAACTGCCCCATTATCAAAGGGATCAGTGATGTAAACGGCTATCTTTTAAATTCAGACGGGCTGCCATGGAAAGAGCTCTTTGACATGTGGAAAGAGTTTGGTTCCGTCACCCAAAAATATTTCCATGATCGAATTCTTCACAATCAAAGCCCTGAAACCAGCCATACAGTCTTTTCCAACTCTTCCAACAAACTTCTTACAGAATCTGCATTCTGCCTGGTTCCGGCATCCCCTGTATTTAATTACCTGGATGTGGATGCCACAACAAACCCGTCCATGACTTCCGACAGGATGGGAACATGGCAGATCATTGTTGAAGGGGCAAACACCTATTCTCCAAACCCTGCCAGAAAGGCAGAGCGCAGAAAAATGGAGCGCCATGTATACAGGGACAAAGGTGTGCTCATTGCAACGGATTACCTGGTAAACTCAGGCGGGGTCATATATGCTGCCCATGAAAGGATTATTCCAACACCAGATCATCTGCTCATCCCCAAAGATATTCTGGGCAACCCAATAGCCATTGAAAGCTGGCTTGAGAAAAACCAGGATGATTTTGCAGATCTTGCTGAAATCCGCAGAAAAGCCGCTGTTGAAAAGCTTGAAACGGTCATAAGGCGAAATATGGAAGAACTCATTGACGGTCTTTGCAAAGATGCTGACAGTCTGCCCTGTGAAATTGCAGAAAGAATAAGTGTTCAGCGAATTGCCTCCATGGAAAAATCAAGGACAGCCCGGGATATCATGGAAAAAGCCCCCACTATCGGCGTGGATAAAAGCGTGACCGATGCTGCCCAATTGCTGGTAGCTGCCCATGTTCCCATTGTCAATGTCGTGTCTGAAAAAGGCAAACTCATCGGTATTGTGACCAATTGGGACATTACCAAGGCCATGGCTTCAAAACTGCCCATGGATTCACCTCTGACAAAAATCATGACGGCAGATGTGGTTACAAACAGTCCTGATGCCACCATCATTGACTGCATCCGGAAGCTGGAAAACCATGAAATATCTGCCATGCCCATTGTTGAGGAAGATAAAGTTGTGGGTGTTATCTCAGGAGACATTCTTGCCAAAAGAACCCTTTACAGACTCCTGCAGACCATGACATAATTGAGTACCTGCTTTTTTATCCCTATTAAGGAGCTCAGGAATGATCGATTTCTTACAACAATTCAATCCCGTAACACAGGCATTTATTGCTACGCTATTTACATGGGGTGTAACTGCTGCCGGTGCTGCACTCGTGTTCTTTTCAAAAACAGTAAACCAGAAATTCATGGATTCCATGCTTGGTTTTGCTGCAGGAGTTATGATCGCTGCAAGTTTTTGGTCCTTGCTTTCACCTGGCATTGAGATGGCAGAGCAATTGGGACAGATTCCATGGCTGAGCGCAGCAATTGGATTTATGGGTGGCGGGATTTTTATGCGGGTAATCGATAAATTTTTACCGCATATTCACCCGGGCCTGAGTGTTGACAAAACAGAAGGGATTAAAACATCATGGCAGCGAAGCACACTTCTTGTCCTTGCCATAACCCTTCACAACATACCTGAAGGATTAGCTGTAGGCGTGGCTTTTGGTGCTGTAGGCGCCAATCTTCCTTCTGCTTCCATTGGTGGAGCCATAGCGTTGGCAATCGGTATTGGTATCCAGAATTTCCCGGAGGGAACTGCTGTTTCCATGCCTTTGAGAAGGGAGGGGATGTCCAAAGGAAAGAGTTTCTTTATAGGGCAGGCTTCTGGTGTGGTTGAACCCATTGCCGGGGTTATCGGTGCATTCTTTGTCATGAAAATGCAAAATATTTTACCATACGCACTATGTTTTGCAGCTGGAGCAATGATTTTTGTAGTAGTGGAAGAACTGATCCCTGAATCTCAAAGGACATATGAGAATATCGATACGGTAACAATGGCAACAATGGTAGGTTTTTCAGTCATGATGATTCTCGATGTGGCTTTGGGATAAGTGTATTGTAATTCTCAACGGATTAACGTATTTTAATAATTTATCATCAAAACTAACCCCTGTCAGGAGAGAATAATGATAGCTGATGTCTTTTTCATGGATTTAGAAGCCACCTCAAAAGAGAACCTTCCCGATAAACTGTCAAGGCTTGTTAAAAAAGCAGGCATTGAAAATATTTTAAAAGAAAATGATCTGACCGCAGTAAAGATCCATTTTGGCGAGCAGGGCAATACGGCCTATATCCGTCCCGTATTTATCAGGAAAATCCTCCAGACCATCAAGGAATACAAGGCAAGTCCCTTTCTCACTGATGCCAACACCCTTTATGTGGGTACCAGATCAGACTCTGTGTCCCATATTCACACGGCCATTGAAAATGGATTTTCTTATTCCTCAATGGATAGCACACCTATTATTATTGCAGACGGACTGATGGGAAAGAGTGAAACAAAAATCAGCGTTGATCAGAAAAACTGCAGCAATGTTTATATTGGTTCTGAAATTATCAATGCCACTGCACTGGTTTCTGTGGCCCATTTTAAAGGTCATGAGCTTTCAGGGTTTGGCGGTACGTTGAAAAATCTGGGTATGGGATGTGCCTCCAGAAGAGGGAAACTTGACATGCATTCCAATGTCAGTCCAAAAATAAAACAAAAAACCTGTATAGGATGCGCAGAATGCGAAAAGCATTGTCCTGCCAGTGCCATTTATCTTGAAGAAAAAAAAGCCAATATTGATAAAAACAGATGCATTGGATGTGCTGAATGCATTGTCAGGTGCCCCACCAAATCTGTAAATATCAACTGGAATCAGACCATTCCGGTTTTCCTGGAAAAAATGATGGAATACTCACTTGGGGTCCTTAAAAACAAAGAAAAAAAATCTTTTTTCATCAACTTTATCACAGACGTTTCACCCAAGTGCGATTGCCTGTCTTACAGTGAATCCCCCATTGTCAATAATGTAGGGATTCTTGCCTCTACAGATCCGGTGGCTATTGACCAGGCCAGCGCTGATCTTGTCAACCAGCAGAGAGGTTTGCCCGGTACTGTTCTTCAAACAAGCCTGTCTCCGGGCGAGGACAAGTTCACAGGGCTTTACCCGGCCGTTGACTGGGAGCATCAGCTTGACTATGCCGGGAAAATAGGCCTTGGAACAAGAGAGTATAGGCTTATCAAATTAAAAACGCTTTCGTATAAAAAATAATTCAAGGAGCGGTATTTATCACGGGGATTTCCCTGCCTAATGCGGTATTGTGCTCATGATCTTTCTCAGTACATAGGGCAAAATGCCACCGTTTTCAAAATAATCTACATCGACTCTGGTATCGAGTCTTGCGTTTACTTCAAATATAATTTCACCACCGCCTTTTTTTACGGCTTTTATCTGTAAAACTTTCTGCGGCTCCATGTTTTCAATTCCGGTGATGGAAAAGAATTCCGACCCATCCAGTCCAAGGCTTTCCCAGCTTTCATTCTCCTTAAATACCAGCGGTAATACGCCCATTCCTACAAGGTTGCTTCTGTGGATACGTTCAAGCGACTGAACAATCACAGCTTTTATTCCCAGAAGGCCGGTTCCTTTAGCGGCCCAGTCCCTGGACGAACCCGTTCCGTATTCCTTTCCCCCCATCACGATTAAGGCAATGCCCTGGTCCATATATGACATGGCCGCATCATAGATATACATCTCCTCTTTGCCTGGAAATTTTATTGTGAAACTGCCCTCTTTGGGCGATACAAGTTTGTTTTTTATCCTTATATTGCCGAATGTACCCCGCATCATAATTTCATGATTGCCTCTTCTGGACCCGTATGAGTTAAAGTTTTCCTTTTCAACACCATGATCAATCAGGTGTTTTCCAGCAGGATAATCTTCGGGAATAGCCCCGGCCGGTGATATGTGATCCGTAGTAACGGTATCTGCCAGCATCAGAAGTGCATGACCATTCTTTAAATCAGAGGGCTTTTTTAACCCGGAGGTAAAGTTGTCAAAATAGGGAGGCTTTCTGATATATGTGGAATGTGTATCCCATGCAAATGTCATGCTTTTCGTAATGCCAAGATCCTGCCACAACTGATCACCGTCAAAAATCCTGGCATATTCTTTTTGATAAAATTCCGGTTTCACATGATTTTTTACAAGCATTTCAATATCCTGCGATGACGGCCATAAATCTTCGAGATAGACGGGCTCTCCCTTTTCATCAAATGAGACCGGCTCTTTAGTTAAATCAATATCAATTCTTCCGGCAAGGGCAAAAGCAATCACCAGCATGGGGGAAGCCAGGTAGTTTGCCTTGATACTCTGGTGTATTCTTGCCTCAAAATTTCTATTACCCGAAAGAACAGATGCAACAGTCAGCTCGTTAGCAACGATGGCCTTTTCAATCTCAGGGTTGAGAGGGCCGCTGTTCCCGATACAGGTTGTGCATCCAAAACCTGCCACATGAAATCCCAGCGCTTCAAGGTATTGCATGAGATCTGCGTCGATCAGATAATCTACAACAACACGAGATCCGGGAGCAAAGGAAGTTTTTACTACAGGATTTGTCTTTATTCCCTTTTCAACGGCTTTTTTCGCCAGAAGGCCGGCTCCTATCATGGCAGATGGATTTGATGTGTTTGTGCATGATGTAATAGCCGCTATTACGATACTGCCATCACCAATATCCACGGGTTTTTCGCCCAGATTGACGGTATATATATGGGTACTCACCGACTTGCAGGTTTTTGACCGTTTGGCTTGACAACCTGATTCATCATGAAATTTAGACATCAGGATCACGTCCTCTTTTGCATCATATTCACATCCGATGATCCCGGCAAAACTGTTCTTTACAGCATCCAGGCAAAGTCTTTCCTGGGGTTTTACCGGTCCTGCAATCGACGGGGTGACGGTTGAAAGATCCAGTTCAATAACCTTTGTATATTCCGGCGTTTCCTTTCCCGTATAAAACAAACCCGTTGCTTTTGTATAGTGTTCCGTGATCTGGGCCTGTTCTTTTCTGTTGGTCATATTCAGATATTCGATCGTTTTTTTATCCACGGGGAAAAATCCTATGGTTGCACCGTATTCCGGTGCCATATTGGCAACGGTTGCCCTGTCCGGTACATTGAGCATCTCCATCCCCGGCCCGAAAAACTCAACAAATTTTTCAACCACATTAAGCTTTCTTAACCGTTCTGTTATTGTAAGCACCAGATCTGTGGCGGTTATACCAGGTTCCAGGCTTCCAGTCATTTTTACCCCAATGACTTCAGGAATAGACATATAATACGGCTGACCCAGCATCACAGCTTCAGCTTCTATCCCTCCCACACCCCAGCCAAGGACACCCAGCCCGTTTATCATGGTCGTGTGGGAATCCGTACCCACCAGGGTATCTGGATAGGCCAGCATTTTCTGCCCGCTTCTACCCGTTGTGATCACCTGGCCGAGATATTCAAGATTCACCTGATGGCATATCCCTGAACCCGGTGGAACAACCTTGAAATTATCAAAACTCTGCTGCGCCCATTTCAGCAGGCTATATCTTTCTTTGTTTCTTAAAAATTCTTTTCCCATATTTTTCGACAATGCATCCGGGGTGCCTGAAAAATCGATTTGCACTGAATGATCGATGATGAGATCGACCGGAACCAGGGGATTGATTGCATTTGGATCGCCACCCAGGTCTTTTACTGCGTCCCGCATAGCCGCCAGATCAACTACAGCAGGCACACCCGTAAAATCCTGCATCAGAACACGGGCGGGATGATACGGTATTTCAACAGGGTCTTCATATGTTGGTTTCCATCCAGCAATATTTTCCAAATCTTCCCATCTAACGATTTGTCCGTCCAGTTTTCTTAAAAGGTTTTCAACCAGAATTCTTATGGAAAAAGGAAGCCGCTCAATATCGGCTATCTCTTTTTCCTGGAGCATGGTTATATCTGAAACCGTGTAGTCGGTTCCCTTGATTTTAATCTGCCTTATAAAGTCTTTTGGATTCATTTTAGAACTCTCCTATAAAATTTCATTACCTTTTACCATATGTCGTTTGCAAAATGAAATACTTACATTAAAAACTTTTTCATTGTTGGAAAGTATCAAGTTGGAGGTAATATTTCAGGTTTGGAAAATTTTTTTATGTTTTGGTTAACAAAAAGCAAGTTCCTATCTGTATTTATATGAAAGTAGTGAGATTTGAGTTTTGAGTAGTGAGAAAAAACCATCAGTCTATCCCCCCTCACATCTCATATCTCATTACTCTTTCATTTTTTGTTGTGCCCGCAAGGGCATGGGTGTTAGTTTGATTATTTAAAAAAGCATGGTTCATTCTATAAAACATAATTATAAAGCTATATGATAGCATTTTCTATCGACATGCTTTATAAAATATGTTTAAATAAGCACTTTTTAATGTGATTATACAGCAATTGGTGTTATTATAATTAGTGTTAAAATTACCGGGAAATGAAGGGTAATATAAAAGAAAATTTAAGCCGGTCATCAATCTTTAACGGGCTTGAAGATGATGATATGAACAGGCTTGAAACAAGTATAAGGAGCCAGTTATGAGTATTGATTCCCATATTCTCAAACCCCTCGATTTTTTTGTAGATTTTAAGCAACATGAGTTGGAAACGTGTGCAGCAGCGCTTAAATCCAGAACTGTCGCGGCCGGCGAGGTCATAATTGAACGAGGTACTCCGGCGCTCACTTTCTTCTTTATCCTCTCCGGAGCTTATGAGGTCGCTTTCGAAGGAGATCGTTCGATTATTTTAGAGCAGAAGGGTGAGGTTATGGGCTGGTCTACAGTTATCCGTCCATTCCACTATACAGGAACCATTACAGCCCAAAAAGATGGAGAGGTGTTGGAAATATCGAGCAGTGATTTTTTTGAACTGATCCAGGGAGACAATGCCCTGGGCGAAAAAATAATGAAAAAAATTAACAAAATCGCCTCAGAAAGGCGAACTATAGCCGCAGGATCACAATAAATGAGACAGGAGGATCAATTTTGTACGGATTAGAAGCCATAAGTGCTAATAATGGCTGGGCAATGGCCATTATCGGACCGCTGATAGTAATGTCGGGATTAACCATCCTGGCCATAATCATCTCTCAACTGCATAAGCTGGTCGCCCTCTTTGATAAAAAAGCAAAACAGACCACAGAACCGCCGATCAAGAGCAAGGATGAGATATCTGCTCCCAATATATTCCCAAACGACATTTTGAAAACAGCCAAAATCTATCAGGTGCTTATTGACAAGCTTGAACAACCTTTTGAGTTGAGCGATCTTTACCAGGTTGCTGTGCAAAACAATTTTCCGCACCCTATTCTGACGGTTAGCCGTCTCAGAGATGCCGGAATACTGATACGTGAAAGTGAAGGGTTATTTATTTGGAACAGATAAGGGTCGACTCAGAAATTAATTCACATTCTGTTTGCAAAATACCCAGTTTTTTTAGGGTTTTCGTAAACAGATTATGTGAAGTTATTTCTGAACGCCCCCTAATTGCTCACAATTGGATCATAATGACTCACAACCAATACCCGAAACAAAGACAAACAAACATTAAAGCTATGAACGCCAGCCCAATAAGATCGGGCGTTGTGAATAGCTTTCAGATGAAACACACACAATAATTAGGAAAAGAAGAATGGAACTGCTTCTCCAGTTTTTATCAAACACCGGATTTTATCTTGCAGATTATCGAAATTTTGTTATGCTGGCCATCGGCTCTTTATTTGTTTACCTGGCCATTGCCAAAAAATATGAACCCCTCCTGTTACTGCCTATTGGTTTTGGTGTTCTGATAGGTAATATCCCATTTTTCAAAGGCTTCGGACTGGGAATTTATGAGCCAAACAGTGTTCTGCACTATCTCTACTTTGGGGTTACCACGGGCGTCTATCCATCCATCGTTTTTCTTGGGCTCGGGGCTATGACAGATTTTTCCTCACTGCTGGCAAGGCCCAAACTCATGCTTTTAGGTGCTGCCGCTCAGACCGGCATCTGGGTAACGCTATTGAGTGCGATGGCATTAGGTTTCATGCCAAAAGAGGCGGCCTCTATCGCTATTATTGGCGGCGCTGACGGACCCACCTCAATTTTTTTAACTGCCAAGCTGGCGCCTCACCTGATCGGTCCAATAGCCATAGCAGCCTACTCGTATATGGCACTGATCCCCATCATTCAGCCACCGATCATGCGGCTTTTGACTACCCGCCAGGAGCGGAGGATCCATATGTCCGAACCTCGCGAGGTATCCAAAAAAGAGCTGATGGTCTTTCCAGTGATCGGCCTGTTCCTCTGCTGTTTTCTGGCTCCGGCTTCCATTCCGCTGCTGGGCACCTTTTTCTTCGGTAACATCATGAAAGAGTCAGGTGTGGTTGATCGCCTGGCCAACACTGCCCGCTCAGCGGTCATTGATACGGCGACAATCTTTTTAGGTCTCACTGTAGGCGCATCAACCCAGGGTGATGTCTTTCTCACCCCCAAGTCAGTCAGTATTTTTTTGCTTGGTGCCGTTGCATTCAGCATTGCCACAGCATCAGGCATTATTTTTGCTAAGATCATGAACCTCTTTATGAAAGAAAAGATCAATCCACTGCTTGGGGCAGCCGGTGTTTCAGCTGTTCCCGGTTCAGCACGCGAAGTTCATCTGGTGGGCCTTAAGGAAGACCCAACTAATTTCCTGCTGATGCATGCCATGGCCTGTAACTCCTCAGGTGTCATCGGATCTGCTATTTGCGCTGGTATACTATGGAGCTTTATGATGTAAGGAACTTTCAAAAAAGGCTTATATTGTGACCAAAGCATTAAAACAGATTATTATTTCAAAAGAAGATGCTGTTTTCTGGATGGATAAACACGGGCAATGGCAAAATGATCATGGTCCAATTGAACATCCCCGAATTATAAAATATTTTAATTCCTGTATTCGAAAAGATGACATGGGGTATTTTGTTCATCAGAAAACTGAAAATACTGAAGAAAAGGTCTATTTTTCTTATGAAGATACAGCCATTTTTGTGATTAGAATACGATTTGAAAACGATGTTACATTGATACTTAACAATGGGGATTCAATTATTTTAGATCCTGCGAAATTATATACTGCGGACGATAGTTTATTTGCTAAAACAGCGGATCATCTCATAAAATTTAATACAGAAACCCTTTTGAAAATATCAAAATATTTAAATGAAGTAAAAGAGGGTGAGCTTTTCTTTGAATGGAAAGAAAATAGCTATCAAGTGCAAAAATTACCTTAAGGGTTCGAAGTCCCCTTTGAAATTTATGTAATATTTATCTTTTTATCCCATGATTTTTTTTCACAATCATTATTGTTGACCTTGAACATCTAATTATCGTATTATCCTTAAAATTTTAATTACCTTAATAAAGGAGTGAATAGAAATGAAAAAATGGATGGTATTGTTGTTAATATGTTCTATATTTTGTCTCGGATTTTCTGCCGCTGCCATTGCCGGTGACAAAAAGCTCAAGGCCGGTTTTGTTTATGTCGGTCCTGTTGGCGATTATGGATTTACCCATGCCCATGATCTGGGGCGACAGTATGCAGAGGAAAAATTTCCCTGGCTGGAAACTATTTTTGTAGAATCTGTTGCTGACGCAGACTGTGCAAGAATCATTGACCGGCTTATTCAACAGCAAAAATGCGATGTGGTTTTCACCACAAGTTTTGGATTCATGGACGAAACCATTAATGCCGGCACCCGATATCCTGATAAGCTTTTCATGCATTGTTCAGGATTCAAGCGATCTGATAATGTGGGAACTTATTTTGGCGATCTTTACCAGATGTATTATTTGAACGGAATTATGGCAGGTGCATTAACCAAGACAAACAAGATCGGTTATGTGGCAGCTTTCCCGATCCCTGAACTGGTTCGCCATATTGATGCCTATGCCCTGGGGATTAAAGCTGCAAACCCTGCGGCCAAACTCAATGTAAAATGGATTTATGCCTGGTATGGACCGGATAAAGCAAAGGAAGCTGCTGAAGCTCTGATTGGAGAAGGATGTGATACCCTTGCCTTTACCGAAGATACTCCAGCAGTCATTGAAGTCGGTCAGAGCCATTCGGAAAAAGGCAAACAGATTTATACTTTCAGTCATTATTCTCCCATGCAGCCCTATGGAGTTGATTCTGTTGTTTCAGGGCAGCTCATGAACTGGGGCGGAATGTATGCCAGGATTCTTGAGGACATTTATAATAAAACCTGGACCAATGAGGATGTCTGGTGGCTTGCCAAAGAAAAAGCAGCCATCCTTGGCGGCAGTGAAACTGATATCATCAATCCCAAGTTTGTAAAAGAATTAAAGGCTGCGATGATTGATACAAAGGACTTTGGTAAAATTTCTGCCTATGACCTTGTTGTAAAACGATATGAACAGATGAAACAGGGCGTTGATGTATTTGATCCGTTCACAGGTCCTGTCAGCGATAATAAGGGAACACTGAAAATCAAGGCCGGAGAACGAGCATCAAAAGACGACCTTCTCAGCATTATGTATTATGTGGATAATGTTGAAGGCTCCGTTCCTAATTAGACCTGTTACACTTCAATAAAAAGGCCGGGATAAACTTTCCCGGCTTTTTATACCCGATTTTTTTACCCGGCTTTTCTAAAGAACATTATGAAAAAAATACAACGCCTTGAAATGAAAGCAATCTCAAAATCATTTCACGGTATCCATGCCAACCAGGATATTAATCTTTTTGTTGAATCCGGTGAAATCCTTGGGCTTTTAGGCGAAAACGGGGCTGGAAAAACCACCTTGATGAATATCCTGTATGGCCTGTACCAGCCGGATTCCGGACAAATCAAGATAAATGATAAAACCATCCGGATCAACAATCCCATTGAATCCATCAACCATGGAATTGGAATGGTTCATCAGCACTTTATGCTTGTGCAGAATCATTCTGTGATTGAAAATATTGCATTGGGCTATAAAGATACACCCTTTTTCTTTCCCAAAATAAAAATCAAAGATAAAGTTGAACAATTTTCCAGGCAATTTGATTTTCATATTGATATTACAAAAAAGATCTGGCAGCTTTCAGCCGGGGAACAGCAGCGGGTGGAAATAATAAAAGCACTTTTAAATGGTGCTGATCTTCTTATCCTTGATGAACCAACTTCTGTGCTGACTCCCCTGGAAATCAAAGAACTGATTTACATATTAAGAGAGATGAAGGCCAAAGGCCACATGATCATTTTCATTTCCCACAAGCTAGATGAAATCATGGACATCTGTGACCGGGTCCTGGTACTCCAGAAAGGCAGGATTGTGGGAGCCGCTGACACAAAAGATACGGATAAAAAATCCCTTGCCAGGATGATGGTGGGCAGGGATGTTGTCTTTAATATTAACAGGGAAAAACTGACAAAAGGTAAAAAAACCCTGTCTGTTGAAAATATCAATGTCATTGGAGACAAGGGTCTTCTGGCTGTAAAAAATATTTCTTTTGAGCTTTTTAAAAATGAAATCTTTGGTATTGCAGGAGTTTCCGGCAATGGGCAGCGCGAGCTTGCAGAAGCCATAACAGGCATCAGACCCATTTTATCGGGCAAAGTAAAAATGAATGGCCAGGATATCACCAACAAAGGTCCAAGACATATTTATGACAACGGTGTTTCCCATGTGCCGGAAGAAAGAATAAGGTTTGGAATCGCTCCAGGCCTTTTCCTGTATGATAATGCAATATTAAAACAGCATCACCTGAAAAAATTTTCCCAGCGCTATTTTTTGAAATATGATCAAGTGAAAAATCATACCAAAACCATTGTTAAAGAATTCAAAGTTTCCACCCATTCCATTAATAACCAGATCCGCAACCTTTCCGGCGGCAACATTCAAAAACTCATTCTGGGCAGAGAAATCAGTGAACAGCCGCAGCTTTTAGTGGCCTCCCACCCTACATACGGTCTGGATGTCGGGGCAACGGAATTCTTAAGAAAACATCTTCTGGAGATTAGGAAACAAGGAAGTGCCGTACTTTTGTTTTCTGAAGACCTTGAAGAGATATTTGAACTTTGTGACCGGATTGCCGTTATTTTTAATGGTGAAATCATGGCAGTTCTAGATTCAGATGACAAACGGTTTTCTGATATCGGACTTATGATGGCAGGTTCAATAAGAATTGATCCAATGGAAAAACAAGAATGCTGAAAATCAAGACAACTGACAGATATGATATAACACCTCTAAGATCATTTATGACCAACATTCTCTCTCTTTTGGCAGCGCTTGTGGTTATCAGTATAATTTTCCTGATTGCGGGCGTGAACCCTCTCTTCGCTATTTCTGAAATCTTTTCAGGATCATTTGGTACCTTTTATGGAATTAAGGAAACCATTACCAAAGCCATTCCCCTGATCCTTATCGGCACAGGGCTTACGCTTGCCTTCAGGGCAAAATTCTGGAACATTGGTGCAGAAGGCCAGATGCTGATGGGAGCAATTTTTGCTACATGGACGGGGCTGAACTTTGGAGGAGCTTTACCATCATATATCATCGTTCCCTTGATTTTCCTGGCAGGTTTCATCGGCGGTGGACTTTGGGGAATCATTCCGGCCATCCTGAAAATCAAATACTCTATTAATGAAGTAATATCCACGTTGATGCTCAACTATATCTGTGCTGAATTTTTAATGATGCTCATTGTAGGACCCTGGAAAGGAAAAACACGGTTTGGATTTCCAGGAACAGATAATCTTCCAGATTCTGCTATTTTAGGTCTGATCCCTGGATCAAGGATTCATTATGCCACATTAATTTTAGCAATTATCTGTGCCATTGTGCTGAGTGTGATAATCTATAAAACACGCTTTGGATACGAAGTAAGGGTGGTGGGTGAAAATCCGGATGCCGGCAGATATGCAGGAATAAATTTTTTAAAAACAAGCCTGATCCTAATGGCCATCAGCGGTGGACTTGCCGGGTTTGCAGGGGTTGGTGAACTGGCAGGTATTCATCACTATCTTGGATATCCTGCTTCAATTTCCTCGGGTTATGGATTTACAGCCATCATTGTTGCATGGCTTGCCAAATTAAATCCGCTCTATGCTGTTTTTTCAGGAATCTTTTTTGCCGGCATACTGGTGGGCGGCGATGCCATACAGATATCATTGGGACTGCCTGCTGCCACGGTTCAAATAGTGAACGGTACTTTGTTAATATTTTTAATTATGGGTGATTATTTTTTAAACCATAAAATCACCCTTAAGTTTTCAAACAAATAGTACCTGAAAGGATATAATAGATGGAAGACATAATCATCTCAACACTTCAAAGAGCCATGGTTGCAGGAACCCCTTTACTCCTTGCCACAACAGGTGAAGTGATCTGTGAAAGGTCAGGCATCCTTAACCTTGGGGTTGAAGGTGTAATGTCAATGGGGGCAGTCGTCGCTTTTATTGTCACCATGACAACGGGCCAGCCCTGGCTTGGTGTTCTTGCAGCCCTGGCTTCCGGCATGATGTTTTCCATCATCCATGCTTTTGCATCTGTCACCCTGCAGGCCAACCAGGTTGTGTCCGGACTTGCAATGACCATGCTGGGTCTTGGCCTTTCCGGCATGCTTGGCAAACCCTATGTGGGCAAACCCCTTTTAATTAAAATGGAAGATTGGGTCATTCCCTATTTATCAGATATCCCCTATCTGGGAAAAATTCTCTTCTCCCAGGGCCCCTTTTTCTATATTGCCATATTTCTTGCCCTGGCCGCCTGGTTTCTCCTTGAAAGAACCCGCCTGGGAATACAGATCAGGTCAACGGGAGAAAACCCGAAAGCCACTGAAACCCAGGGGGTTAATGTATTCAAACTAAAATATTTGAGTGTTATCATTGGCGGTGGTTTTTCAGCTCTTGCAGGAGCCCACCTTTCCATATCCTATTCAAAATCATGGATAGAGGGAATGACCGCAGGAAGAGGCTGGATTGCCATAGCTCTGACCATATTTGCCCTGTGGAACCCTGCACGTGCCATTTGGGCGGCATTCCTTTTTGGCGGCATTTTTGTCGTACAATATTTGCTGCAGCCTTTGGGAATCTCACCCAATTTTTTGGCCATGCTCCCTTATATTGCAACACTTTTAATTTTATTGCTCATCAGTTTAAAAGATCCGAAAAAATTAAATGCACCAGCCATGCTGGGAGAACCCTATAAAAGGAGCGAAAGATGAAACCATTCAAGTCTGTTTTTATCTTGCTTTGCCTGCTCTTTTTCCTTTTATTTTCCTTGAACACAAGCTTTGCCATATCCATTCCAGAAGAAAAGAAAATTTCAAAAGAATTCATGGAAATGATACAGGAAAGGGCAATGATATTAAATGATCCCATTGCCATTCATATGGTCACCCGGGTTGGTAATCATATCCTTTCTTTCCTGCAAAAAGGCCCTTTTGACTATTCATTTCAAATTGTGGATGATGCTGTTTTTAACGCCTTTGCAAGTCCGGCCGCCAATATTTTTGTCTATAGGGGATTGATTACAGGCCTTGATTCCATAGATGAGCTGGCCGGCATCATCGGGCATGAAATTGCCCATGCCGCAAGCCGCCATGTATCTGAATCCATTGACCGTTCAAAATATATCAGCATTGGCAGCCTTGCCGGCATGCTGGCAGGTGCCATCATCGCCAGCAAATCAAGTGGGGATGCAGGAGCTGCAATTATGCAGGGGACAATGGCCATTGGCCAGACAGCCATGCTTTCCTTTACAAGGGAAAATGAAACAGAAGCTGATGAAAAAGGCATTATGTTTTTAAAAAAAAGCTGCTTTGACCCGAAAGGACTTTTGTCAGGGTTAATGAAAATCAGGGCCACAGACTTTCGAGGCGTGGAAAATATTCCAGATTATGTTAAGACCCATCCTGGAACGGGCAGCCGAATTGGCCATGTTGAAACCATTCTTTCAAATTATGTTCCTCTGGAAAACAAGGCAAAATGCCATGAAGATTTCAGATTTAATATGATAAAATACCGGCTTTTAGGGCTTTACGCAGATATTGAACCCACATATAATCTGTTGACGACTCAACTTAAGAGCAATCCTTCAAACTCTATCGCTGCTGATTCTGCTGATTCTGCTGCTATCCATTATGGACTGGGACTTATATATGCCAGAAAGTTAATGCTGGAAAAAGCTATGCATCATCTGAAAGAAGCTCTCTCAATTAACATTTTTGATCCAATGGTACTTCTTGAAATGGGCAGGATATACCTGCTCAATGGGGAACCCCAAAAAGCACTCAACGTCCTTAAAGGGATTGAGAAGGAACCGGTCATGGGTTTTATGGCCAGGTTTTACCAGGCAAGCGCACACCTTGAGTTAAGAAATCTTTCAGAGTCAAAAAATCTATTTAATTCCATAATCGATCAGGACCCATCTTTATATCCAAAAGCATATTATCACCTGGCAAATATTATGTCGCTTGAAAAAAATCCAGGGGATTCCCATTATTATCTTGGTGTCTATTATTCTAAAATCAATAATAATAAAACAGCCATTATCCATTTAAACAAAGCATTGGATAGCTTAAAGGATGAAACCAAAATCAAAAAAACAAAAGAACTATTAGATCAATTAAAAGAAAAATCCGCTAAAGACTATAAAAAAAATTAACTCTTAAATATTGGGGACAGATTTCAAATCTGTCCTTCCTTATCTAGGCCTTATCAAACCGGGAAAACTTCATGGAAAAGGTTCCCCTGCCCTGGGTGACAGATCGAAGCGCTGTGGAATACCCAAACAGTCTGGCCAGCGGGGCAACGGCTTTTATCCCCTGGATACCCATTTTCGGGCTGATGGATTCCACCTTGCCGCCCCGTGCATTTAAATCAGATATGGCATCACCCATGTAATTATCCGGAACAAAAATCTCTACTTCCATAATCGGTTCAAGAAGACCTAAAGCACTTTTTTCCAAAGCATTCCTGCATGCCATGGATGCCCCTACAGAAAAGGCAAGTTCAGAACTTCGTTCATCAAAACGGCCATCTTCAATAATTATGGCAACATCAACCAGGGGATATCCCTTAAGGTATCCGCCTTCAAGGGTCTCCCGGATTCCTTTTTCAATAGCCGGGATATATTGTTCAGGAATATTATCATTTCCAGGTTTACACTTAAATGTAATACCATCTCCCCGGTTTAAGGGTTCAAGACAGATGCTTACCTCTGCAAAATGGCCTTTCCCGGAAATCTCTCTTTCAAAAACAGCATTACCTTTTGCCCTGGAAGTAAGGATTTCCCGATAGACGACCTGGGGTTTTCCCACATTAACATTTGTTTTAAATTCTTTGAGCATCCGTGAAATAATAATCTCAAGATGAAGTTCCCCCATGCCGGATAAAATTGTCTGACCTGTTTCTTCATCCAGGCGCACCTTTAAAGTCGGATCTTCCATGGTGAATTTTTCAAGTACTTCCTCTAATTTTTCCTGGTCTGCGTGGGTTTTCGGCTCTATGGCTATAGAAATAACAGGATCGGCATATTCCATTTTTTCAAGAAAAACCGGATAATCCTGGGAACACAGGGTGTCCCCGGTTCCAGAGTCCTTTAGCCCTACAATACCGATAATATGCCCTGCAGACGCTTCTTTTAACCGCTCCCTTTTATTAGCATGCATTTGCAGAATTCTGGATAATTTTTCTTTTTTATTTAAAAAAGGATTAAACACCTCAGATCCTGCTTCTATTCTACCTGAATAGATCCTGGCAAAAGAAAGCTTTCTTCCTTCAATCATGGAAACTTTAAAAATCAAGGCTGCCAGGGGGCCTTTTTTTTGGGGTAAAAATTCCAATTCTTCACCCGTTTCCGGGTGCACACCTTTAATGGGCGGAACATCTTGAGGACTTGGTAAATATAAGGATATGCCATCCAACAATGGCTGAATTCCCTTATTTTTAAGAGCACTTCCGCAAAAAACAGGCACAATCTGCCTTGAAATGGTTGCTTTGCGAATGGCTTTATTGATCTGTTCAATGGAAATATCCTCTTCTGAAAGATATTTTTCCATTATCTCATCATTGACTTCTGATACAGCTTCAAGAAGTTTTTCCCGATATTCAAAAGCTATCTCTTCAAATTCAGGTGCAATGTCATCTGTTGAATACTGGGCACCCTTTGTCTCATCATCCCAGATGATCTGTTTCATGTTGATTAAATCAATGACCCCGGCAAACCTGTCTTCAGAACCCATGGGCAATTGCAGTATCACAGGGTTTGCCATCAATTTCTTTTTTATGGAATTGACGGCACCGAAAAAATCCGCGCCAGTCCTGTCCATTTTATTAATAAAAGCCATCCTGGGAACGGAATATCGATCTGCCTGTCTCCAGACAGTCTCTGATTGGGGTTCAACGCCCCCCACAGCACAGAAAACACCAATGGCCCCATCCAGAACCCTTAATGCTCTTTCCACCTCAACAGTAAAATCAACATGGCCCGGTGTATCGATAATTTGAATAAGAGAATTTTTCCATTCACAGGTGGTCACGGCAGAGGTGATGGTGATGCCTCTATCCTGTTCATCCTGCATCCAGTCCATGACGGCTTCTCCATCATGGACTTCTCCAATTTTATAGGACTTGCCCGTGTAATAGAGGATTCTTTCCGTAACAGTGGTTTTACCTGCATCAATATGGGCCATGATTCCGATATTTCTGAATTGACTGATATTTTTACTCATTTCACCATCAACATATTTGTTTTATAAAAGTATTCAAGATCTATGTGACCTGCAAGGGTCAAGGCATCTTTTCCATGAATCAGTATTTTAACCATTTTTATTTTTGATATATTCAATGTTAACGAATTCACCATTGAATATATTGCCAGAAGTTCGCTCTGGGTGTCCATATTTTCCATCATTCCTGGTTCCGGACTCACATCAATATATGCTTTCCCATCATCTGTAATGAAAAAAGAATTGATTGTTGTCCCTTTAGGCCAGGTTGCCTCAAGATGGACAAGTTGGGGGCCTTTAAGAAGGGCATTTATAATTTCCAGGCCAAGGTAATGTGAATCCAGGTTGGAGGCAAATTTTTTTTTTACGGATTTCAAAGCTGTTTTCTGCTTATCAGCATAATAAACAAATCCCTCAAAAAGATCTTCATTAGATAAAATCTTCTCCTCTTTCACTTCATCATCTGCAACACAGATATCTGATCCTGCAAAAAAGATCAGAAAAATGATAATGATAATTTTTCTTTGTCTGGATTTCATGTCTAAATTCTTTAAATTAATCTGAATTCTTTAAATTAAAATGATATTTGATACAGCATCGCCTAATATGTGTCAAGAAAATAAGCCTTGCAAATCAGATAGGGGTTTAATAAAATTAATTTTAAAAAAAATATCTTGATGTTTAAAAACCAATATAAAACAGGAATTTACTATGGAAAAAATCAGGCTGGCTCTTTTATCCGGCGGGGTATCTTCAGAAAGAGAAGTTTCTCTTAACAGTGGCAGACAGGTGCTTGAGGCCCTTGATAAGGACAAATATGATATCACACGGTATGATACCAAAACAGACCTGAAACAGCTTGTCATTGACGCGGACAAGATTGATGCCGCCCTGATCATCCTGCATGGCCCTTTTGGGGAAGATGGGACCGTTCAGGGACTTTTGGATCTGCTGGATATTCCCTACCAGGGCGCAGGGGTCCTGGGAAGTGCCATGGCCATGAACAAACTGGTTGCCAAAAGGCTTTATGAAGGCGCCGGGGTTCCTACGCCTTCCTATCTTTCATTTTCAATGACAGACACAATTGACACATTAAAGGTTATCCATGCACTGAATCTTCCTTTGGTGGTAAAACCTGCCTGTGCAGGATCTAGTGTGGGGATGACCATTGTAAAGGCAGCAAAAGATCTTCAAGATGCCATTAAATTAAGCTTCCAACATGACGATACCCTTATTATTGAAACATATATAAAAGGGCTTGAGCTGACCTGTGGTGTACTTGGTAATGAAGATTTGGAAGCATTACCCATCATTGAAATCATTCCTGGAGAAGGTCATGAATTTTTCGATTACACTGCAAAATACACGGCCGGGGTGACCAGGGAAATATGCCCTGCCCGCATTGATGACGCCATCACAAAAAAAGCCCAGGAACTTGCCATTAAAGCGCATCAGGCCCTTTTTTTAAAGGGATATTCCAGAACAGATATGATCTTATCTGGTCAGAATTTATCTGTTCTTGAAACCAATACCATTCCAGGGATGACTGCAACCAGCCTTTTTCCCCAGTCTGCTGAGGTAGCAGGATATTCCTTTACAAGACTCTTAGACAAACTCATTAAATTATCAATCCAAGAACATAAAAAACAAAAATTAAGGAGATCAGTATGAAAGTCCTAGTTGTTGGTGGTGGTGGTCGTGAACATACAATGGTATGGAAGATATCAAAAAGTCCCCTGGTTCAAAAAATATATTGTGCTCCGGGAAATGCCGGAACAAAAGAGGTTGCAGAATCTGTCCCCATATCAGCAGAAGATATTAATGCTTTGGCGGCTTTTGCCAGGGAAAACAAAATTGATCTTACTGTTGTGGGTCCTGAAGGTCCCTTAGTGGAAGGAATTGTCGACGTTTTTGAAGAAATGGGGTTAAAAGTATTTGGCCCAAGCAAAGCTGCTGCGCAACTTGAAGGCAGCAAGAATTTTTCAAAACAGCATATGCTCAAATACAAGATCCCCTGTGCCATGGGAAAAGCATTTACAGACCCTGGTAAAGCCAAAACCTATGCCAAAGCCCTTGGTGCACCCTGCGTGGTCAAGGCAGATGGCCTTGCAGCCGGCAAAGGGGTCATCATCTGTTCAACCCTTGAAAAAGCATATAAAGCCATTGATTCCATGCTCAAGGAAAATGCCTTTGGCGATGCCGGCGCCATTGTGGTTGTGGAAGAATGCCTGAAGGGAGAAGAAGCCTCGTTTATTGCCTTAACAGATGGGAAAACTATCCTGCCCCTGCCGGAATCCCAGGATCATAAAAGAATTTTTGACAATGATGAAGGCCCCAATACGGGTGGTATGGGAGCTTACTCTCCTGCACCCGTTCTGGATCACATGCTTCGCCAAAAGGCCATGAACGAGGTCATGATCCCGGCTGTACAGGGCATGGCCAAAGAAGGAACTCCGTTTAAAGGCGTTCTTTATGCAGGTCTTATGGTTGATAAAGACCAGATAAAAGTGCTGGAGTTTAATACCCGATTGGGAGATCCTGAAACCCAGCCCATTCTCATGCGCCTTGAAAATGATCTGGTACCCCTGATGGAAGCCTGCTGTGACGGTACCCTGCACAATTATTCAACAAAAATAGACCCGAGAGCGGCCATGTGCGTGGTAATTTCTTCAGGTGGATATCCAGGCGCCTATGAGACAGGAAAAGAAATCTTCGGCCTTGATGAGGCCAACAATGTTAAAGATACTATTGTCTTTCATGCCGGCACAGCAGTAAAAGACGGTAAAACCGTCACGGCAGGCGGCAGGGTCCTTGGGGTAACATCCCTGGGTGACACTGTCAAAGATGCCATTGACCTTGCATATGAAGCCTGTTCAAAAATTTCATTTGACAACCACTTTTATCGCAAAGACATCGGGGCAAAGGCATTAAAGCGAATTTCCATTCCTCCACAGGTGAGCGTTATCATGGGAAGTGACTCTGATTTCTCTGTCATGGAAAAAGCTCTGTCCATATTGAAAAAATTTGACATCCCTTACACTGTCACTGTGTCATCTGCCCACCGGACCCCGGAAAGAGCTGCTAAACTTGCCATTGAGGCAAAAGAAAAAGGAATAAAGGTTATCATCTGTGGTGCAGGCCATGCTGCCCATCTTGCAGGCGTCATAGCGGCACATACCACACTTCCTGTTTTAGGGGTTCCCATAGACTCATCAGCCCTTCAGGGCATGGATTCTTTACTGGCAACCGTTCAGATGCCTCCGGGAATTCCCGTGGCCACCATGGCCATAGGAAAATCAGGGGCTCAGAATGCCGGCATTTTTGCAGCCCAGATCCTTGGTGTTTCTGACCCTGAGATAGCCCGAAAACTTGCTGCCTTTAAACAGGAAATGGCAGACAAGGTCAATAAAAAGGCCCAGAGTTTTGCATGAAGGACAAAAAATAGTCTCTATTGATCCTGTAACGCCTGATATTGATTGTATTGCTAAAGCCGGAAAGATCCTCCGAAAAAATGGAATCGTAATCTTTCCGGCTAAATGCCTTTACGGGGTTGCTGCCAATGCTTTGGATGAAATTGCCATAAAAAAAGTGTTTCATTTAAAACAAAGGCCATGGAACAACCCTGTTCTTGTCCTTATACCGGACAAAAAAATGCTCCAAGATCTTGTTACCTCAATTTCCAGGCAGGCATACACACTCATGGATGCCTTCTGGCCGGGAAATATCACCCTTGTGTTTGAAGCAGAAACTCATATCTCAAAATATTTAACTGCTGGAACGGGAAAAATCGGCATAAGAATTCCAGCACACCCCGTTGCAAAAGCCCTTGTTGAATTCTTAAATTTTCCCATTACCGGGACAAGTGCCAACCTGTCCGGCAAGAATGGCTGTTACCAGATCGAGCAATTATCATCCACCATCATTGACCAGGCTGACCTGGTCCTGGATGCCGGTACCTTAAAGGGCGGCATGGGATCAACCATTGTAGATGTTACGACATCTTCTGTTACCATCATCCGGGAGGGCGAAGTTACCACAAGCCAAATTAATGAACTCCTGGAAATTTGACATTTCCCAGGCTATAACTTCCTGTCATAATTTTGATTGACAAATTCTAAGTTTTCCCTTAAAAAAGAACCATTCATGCCGAAGTGGTGGAATTGGTAGACGCAGAGGACTCAAAATCCTCCGGGCGCAAGCCCTTGCGAGTTCAAGTCTCGCCTTCGGTACCATTGATAATAAAGG
>JACKQG010002228.1_pt1 | contig 25599 bp, 30 predicted proteins | sample 8237621 | NCBI WGS metagenome assembly JACKQG01 (sample SAMN15677084, study PRJNA649215) | marine metagenome | biome: marine; feature: Black Sea; material: saline water; isolation source: suspended particulate matter (SPM) from the Black Sea western gyre | collected 2013-06-09/2013-06-10 | depth... | reverse complement strand
TGTACGCCAACGGATCAACCCGCGGCGCAACCTCTTGCGCCGCCAACAACGACGCATCCAACGACCCCACCTCAGGATTACGATCACCAACATCCAACACAGGACGCCGCACACGCCGACCACGCACACCCACCAAAGGCCCCGAAGACCCCACAGAACTAACCCCCACCAGAACCCCCACGAACCTCAGCAACCAACCCCTCCAACTCCAAAGCCAACTCCTCATCAGACAACCCCGAAACCAAACGATCATCCTCAACAACCACATGCCGCCTAGGAGTAAACTTCTCCACATACTGCAAATACAAAGAAGCAGCCTTCACATCCCCACCCGAAGCCGCACGCCACAAAGACTCCACAACCGACTGAGTCCGTTCAGGATGCACATTCAAATCAGTAGCACGCCGATCCCACTCACGCACAAAACGCGGATCCCGCTTCCACTTCCGAACAGTCGAAGCCGCAACCCCATTCAACTCAGCCCAATCCTTCTGAGTCGACGGCACACGACCCTCCCCCTCCAACAACCAATCCAAAAACAACGTCCACTTCACAGGCATCACCTCAACACCCGAAACAGGATCACGAGACCACCCCCTACCACCACCAGACTGAATCACACAACACCTCCACACCAACACCCCCATTGTCCCGAAACCAACATTGTACCAACCCACTAGTACAAAAGTGGGACACCGCAACATGTGAAATAGGGAAAGGGAAAAAGAACGGTAACGTGGCGAGCCCCCCAAAAGGGGTCTCGCCACAAGCGTACAGGGGAAGAAACCCAAGAAACCCCCACAAACCACCCCAGCGCCCAAACACCAACCCGTTTGTACCACACCACCCCCCACCGACCAAGTTACAAAAACTTGCACGCATCGGCCCTCAAGTAATAATACTTACAACGAGCATGGGGGTACCCCCCCGAGGGGGTGGGTTATCTTCCCTCCTGTATTACAGATAACAGCCGTTACCTTCAGGTGGCACGCCGCCTGGCATCGGTGACGGTAACGGTGCCACCACACCACCCCCCACGAAAACGGGACCGCCCCCGCCAGCCGACGGGCCAACGGGGACGGGTAGTAGTTGGGTTGGGTTGTGGTGTGTGTGGTGGGGTTACCGCTTGATGAAGATGATGTCGGGTGCGTGGGTGGTGGGGATGTTCCAGCAGGCTCGACAGGATGCGCAGGCGCCTTGGTTGTGGTTGGTGCCGTGTCTGTTGGTGGTGATTGTGAGGCGGCCGTCGTCGACGGGGCAGACGATGCGTCTGGGGTTGTTGACTCTGTTCTGGTCGAGGTAGTCGAGGAGGTTGTGTGCGTGGTCGACGGTGTCTGCTAGGGCTGCTATGGGGAGGTGGCCGTAGGTGGTGGTTGCTAGGGCTCGCTTGGTGCGTGGGGTCATGGCTGGGTCGGTGGATAGGTAGAGGGTCAGGTTGTTTCCATCGAGGCGGCGGGTGAGGTCTGCTAGTGGTTGTGCTGGGTCGGTGACGTTGTAGAGACCGTAGGAGCGGGTGTAGAGCCAGGTTTTTAGGTTGGGGAGGTGGTCGTGTGCCCAGGTGATGGCGTTGGCCCAGGCTTGCCCGTCTTCGAGGGTGGCCAGGTCGCCTCCTGCTCCGATTCGGAAGGATGGAGAGCGTACGGGTGCGCCTGTGTGTAGTGATGTGGTGCCTGGTTGTGTCTGGGAGCGGTGGGATTCTTCAAGCATGGCGGCGGCGAGGTTGGTTTTGTCCTCGAGGTTGAGGCTGCCCCAGATTGTGATCCGTTGTTCGACGATGGCTGCCAGGGTGGGGCGGCCAAGTTCGAGGCGTCGTGCGTAGCAGGTGAGTTTTCCGTTGGGGGTTCGGTGACAGTAGGTGGTGGCTCCTGGGCAGGTGCCTCCCTGGTCGGGTGGGCCTGAGGGCAGCCAGGTGGCGTTGCGCACGCTTTCGCTTGTTCGGCCGTTGGCGGATGCGATGGGTCCTGTCTTGGTGTCGGCGACGAGAAAGCCGCGGACAAGTTGGGTGGGGACGGCGTCGGGTTGTGGTTCGGTGGTGGTGGTGGTGATGGTGGCGGGGGTGGTGATCATTGTTGTGCCTTTCGGGCGGTGGTTGTGTGTGAGTAGAGCCAGCCGATGGTGACGCTGGCGGTGAGTGTTGCTCCGAGTGCGGCGAATCCGAGAATTGCTGCGTCGAGGATGGTGAGTGTGAGTGTGGTGATGCAGTGCATTTGGTCTCCTGGGTTGTGGTTGGTGGTGTAAGGGTAGTTGGGGTGCCAGGTGGTTGTGTGTTTATTTCGGTTGTGTGTCGGCTTCATTTTGTTGGGCCCGAGCCGCATGACGCGGACGGCTCCCCAGGTGGGGGTTCCTGGGGAGCCGTTGTGTGGTGGTGGGTGTGGTGGGTTAGGTGGTGGGGGTGGTTTCCTCCTCGTCGTCGCGGTGTAGGGCGGGGCGGTCGTAGGGGTCTACGAATGGCTGCTTGAGCAGGTTGGTAAATATGTCGGTGAGTACGGTACGTATGGCTGCGGCGAGGGTGTCTCTGTCGAGGTGGTCGTCGTGCCAGGTGTCTGTGTGGTTGGTGATGCGTTGGTCGATGAGGGCGGTTACGGAGAGTTGGATTTCGTTGTAGATGTCGTCGCTGTCGACGGTGCAGTCTGCGTAGATGGTCATGCTGCTACCTCTTCCTTGTTGAGCAGGTTGGTGTAGGCGGTGGACAGTGGATAGCCGTTGTCGCCGCTGACAGCCAGGGTGCGTTGTATGGCTGCGGCTGCTGGGTGGCGTTTCACGCCGTTGGTGCGGCGTGGGGTGCGGTCGTGCTGTTCGTAGCCTTGCAGGGCCATGAGTGCTCCCCATGCTGTGCCGCGGAAGTGGACGGGTACGTTCGACGAGTAGTACTGGTCGATGATGGCGTCCTTTCTGTTTTCCCACATTGTGAGGGCTCGTCCTTCGTCGGTGGGCTTCTCGTTGCCGTATGCAAGGGTGGTGACCTCGTCGACGGTGGTGTGCAGGAAGTTGGAGGCGTCGACGGGGGTGTCGAGGAGCCGCATGATGGCGGCGTCGGTGGCTGTTGCTGCGCCGACCATGTCGCGGAGCACCATTCTGGCGGTTGCCAGGTTGTCTCGCATGTTGGCGGTGTGCTTGATGCGTACCTCGTTGGGTGCGTTGGTGAGTAGTGATGCTCTGAACGTGTTGGCGCATACGATGATGTAGGGGGCGAGGCAGCCGACGAGGGCGGTGGTGCCGTCGTGGCTGGTTCCCAGGTTCATTGAGTAGCCGCGTGCGGGGAGTCCGTCGAGTGCGTCGATGTCGGGGATGGCGACGGAGACGAAGGCGAGGCGGCGGTCTCGCAGCGTGCCTGTTGACAGGATCGGCAGGTCGATGCCTCGTTCTGTTCGGGCTGCTTCTTGGAAGGTCCCTGCGAGGTCGACGAGTTCCTCGTTTTGGACAATGGTGTATTTGTCGGTGGGGAAGTAGTGCGGCGGGTTGTCGCCGCAGGCGATGCCCTGGTGGTCTGTGATGATGGCGTCGGGGTGGAGTACCAGGAAGCCTGCCGTCTGCAGGTCGATGCAGGCGTCTTGGAGTGCGTAGTCGAGTAGTTCGCTGTCGTCGACACGTCGGCGGACGTCGGCCAGGGGGACTGTGTCGATTGTCCAGTCGCCGACGCCGAGGACCTCGCGGACGGTGTCGAGTGTGAGGCCGCCGCTGGTTTCCTCGTGGTTCCAGCGGTGGGTTTCGCCGAGGCCGTGCCAGTTGCCCATGCCTGACAGTGGGTGTCCTTCGATGAGGACCACGCGGTCTGTTCCTGTGATTTCGTGTGCCATGTCTCAACCTCCTGGGTTGGTTCGGTTCGCTATTTGCGGACCAAGGAGGCCAGTGTATGGCGTACAGGGTGGTGAACGGTGGATGCTGGCATACGGGTTGATGGGGCTTCATCGGCACGAAGCAGAGCTGTACGGTGTGCCTTCACACAAGCGACGCCCAGGTGGGTGGACAGGAGACAACATGGCAGCGGTGATCAAACTGAAGAACGGGAGGCGTCCACTGTTGTGGACGACACGGCCTGGTGCTCGTCGTGAACGACACCAGGTCGGTACGGTTCTGGCGGAAGCGGCAGGGCACCACCAGTATGTGGTCTGGTCGATGTTCAGCGACGACGGCTCCGTGTGGGATTGCGTCGGAGGCGCCTATTTTCACGGGTTGGCGGATGCGATTGACGGGTGGGCCTCGAGGGCCAAGAAGGACGGCGTGTATGGGTCGGGGTCGTGGTCGTTCGACGGCTACTGGCCGACGCAGAACTGATGAGCCGAGCGACGAGAGCCGAACACGGATCGACGGTCAGGTGGGAGCAGATGCGGTGCCGCTGCAAGGTGTGCTACAAGGGCTATCGGGCACGATGCGACAAGGCTGCTGCTGATGCACGGCAGCGACTGATCGACGAGCGGAAGGCTGCTGCGGCGAAGCGCAGCGGCCGTCCGCCGCCTGGATGGCCTCCTGGTGGGACGATGACGCGGGAGCAGTACCTGCAGGAGCGTGACGCCGAGGTGCCTCGTGCTGCCGCGCCACGGGGCTGGCTCCAACGCGTTGGCGATGCGGCGGGGGGTCAACCCATCTGGTGAGATCATTAGATAGCGGCTGGGTGGCGTACAGCCTGCTCAGCGCCGCTGTTTTGCCTCGTTTAGATAGGTAACGGGGCGCATCAGTGTCTCAACGTGGGACACTTTGACGTTATGGCAGGGGCTACGTTCGCTTCGGCGGAGTGGTCTCTGCGTGTAGGCCCGTAAGGCGGGCCAGGAAGGACGAACATATGCACATTCCAGAAGAACCACATAGCGAGGATGTCACCGATGGGGTACGGCCACTTGATGCGTCAATGGAAATAAATATTTCGCCGAACCCGCTTCTATTCGGTGAAAAAATGCGGGCGCTGCTCAAACAATACGGGGATAATCATTCGGAAATCCTTCGTTGTTCAGCGGATATTGCCCGCAACCTGGAGCGGCTAAAAATGGTGTCGGCGTTTGTTCGCCGACAAGCCATGCTCGACGCCCAAAACGAACTAGGTAACGGGGCGGCGGTGGGTCGGCTCGCTGGGGTTGGCCGCGTCAGATCTCATCAACTCATCAACCGTGCGACCGACGAGCGGATGCACAGCGTCACGCTGGAGGATGTGGTGGGTTACGCCAAGGAGAACCTGTACGCCTAGGTACCTAGGGAGACCCCCTTTAGGGGGGTCTCCCGTTACCGTTACCGAGTAACCGTTATGTTTCTCCCTGTATGCTTGGAAGGGTCCACCACTTGGGTTGTCTCCGCGTGGTAGGGTTCTCCCCGTGATCGAGATTCCCCTCCGCCAATCCTGGTTGAACACGTTTGACCGCTGCCCCGAGCAGGCCCGCCAGGAACGCTTCGGTTTGGTGATCCCGCAGCCGAACAGCGACATGCTGCGAGGTAACCTGGTGCATGCCGCAATCGAATATTGCGGCAACATGATGATGAAACATGAGGCGACTCCTTCGCTGGATGAATGCATGGAATACATGGATTCGGTAACGGCGGAACTTTCTTCTAAAGTTACTGAGTGGCGGGAAGAATACCCTAAGGTTGTTGATCGGGCACGCGCCAATCTGACTGGCTGGTACAAGGATTATCTTCCATTGTTGGGTATCCCAACTGGTGTAGAACAAGAGTTCCGCATTACCCTCGATGAACGCGACGGGGTGCGTCTCATCTTGACTGGTACCGCCGACTGGGTGGAACCTCATCGGATAACAGACTGGAAGAACCCGTCGAGAGAATACCTGCAGTGGGAGAAGCGCCGCTGGGATATTCAGGCGACGGCGTACTGTCATGCCCTGGGGATCCCCAACTTCGCTCTGGTAGCGATTGTGGACGGCAAGGTGCAGGAAACGTTGATAGAGCGCCCAGCGGGTTACGGGGAGGCCCTGAAGGATCTCTGCTGGGCCGCTGCCGCTATGATACAGTCTGATCTCAAGGTCTGGCCGATACGTTGGTCGGGATGGCACTGCTCACCAAAGTGGTGTCCCGTCTGGCAGGCTGGAGAATGCCGAGGGAAACACCTTGGTTCCAACCCGTGGTAGGAGAACAACCATGACAGATACAGGCACGACCGTAACGGTCGGGTTCACCCAGAAGGTGTCGGAGGCACCGTACGAGACCGCTGACTACCATTTCAGCATCACTCGCACGTACCCTGATTCCTTCACCGATGAAGCCTTGCAGGCCGAGGCACAGTCCATGTGGCATGACGCCAAGATGGAAGTTCTGCGTCAAGCAGGGCAAGAGTTCACAGTTGGGGAGGATGAGCGCGTCATGCGCCTGCTGAAAAGCGGCGTGGCCCGACCTGATGCAAATCCAAGCGCCCCGTCCACGCCGCCCGTTGCCAGTGTCGGTCCAACACAAGCGTCGGCCCAGGCACCTCCCGTTGCCCCAGCCGCAGCCCCCGTTCTGGGAGTAAACAGCGGCAAAATCTATCCCCGTGTTGACTTCTGCTTGGGCAAGCAGTCCGCGGAGAAGCAGGCAGCGTGGAACCTGTTGGCATTCCAACCCAACGAGTGGGCTGACGGCAACGGCGGCACCACCAAGGTGTACGAGGTGAAGGAACACGCCGACGGCTCCACCGACCTGTCGAAGGGCGGCAAAAACTTTCCGAACTTCTCTGTAGCGAAGGAAGCGTTGCAGCACATCGGAGTTCAGGTATCCAACAACATCGGGTTGTGGGTCAACGCAGGCGACTCGAACGTTCCGTTGAAGGTGTGGGATCAGGCTGGTGGCCAGACCCAGGCCGACGCCGTTGACTTCGAGTGGGACTCCCGACGCCAGGCCCTACAGGGTTACGCGTACGGGAAGTGACAGGTCTGGTCGCGCCTGTCGCTCTTAGTGAGGCGGAGGTCGATGCCCGTTTGGAGGGCGCCGACCTCCGCCCCACGGGCACCGACTACCGTTTCTTCCGCCCCACATCGAAAGCAGTCGACCGATGGGTCGAGTACGCTGCTGGCAGCCACGACAGATTCTTTCTAGGTCTCGCAGAGATCGACCAACGCATGCGTGGGGTGTGGCCGTCAGACGTACTGGTTGTCACGGGAAGGGCACACAGCGGCAAGTCTGCGGTCTTACTGTCTTCCATAGCGAAGAATCTGCAACAAGACGAAAACTTTCGTGCCGTTATCTTCACGCCAGATGAACCAGAAATCCTTGTCGTGTCGAAACTGTACGCTTTGCTTTACTTGCAGAACCTTGAAGACGTTGAACACGGTCTACAAGACTCCGATCCCGCCTACCTGCAACACATCGAGTCGGCGAAACCTTTGCTCGACAGGGTAAAGATCTTTCCATCCGCTATGCCGTTTGACGAAATGTCTATAGCGTTAGCAGAGTGTGAAGACTACTGGCAGGTGCGCCCCAGGTTCGCGATGATTGACTTTCTTGAACAGTTGCCGATGGCATCAGGATACGAAGGCGTGTCCTCTGTTCTGAAAGGAGTCAAAGAGTGGGCCGAGTCGGAGAACCTGCCTGTCGGGCTGGTTCACCAGTCAGGCAAATCGTCTACCCGTGGTTCGTCCCGAGGCATGGACGACGGCAAGTTCAACGCCGACGAATACGCCATCCTCCAGGTGAACGTGTTTCGTAAGCGAGACAACCCGAAACTCGACGACCATGAGAGACGAATCCATTCGGTGTCTATCTCACTAGACTTGTGTAAGAACAAGCGGCCACCATGTGAAATAACTAACCCACCGATCGACTATTTCATGGATCCACGCTGCGGCATGGTTCGAGAATACTTCGACTCCGACATACCAGACCAATGGGCGATGTAGCGGAAGAAACAGTGGCAACGTTTGCGGCCCTCCACAGAGGGGGCCGCATCGCCATCAACTACGGCAGCATCAAACCTCTCGTAGACGCCCAGGGCGCCCCCTACGCAGCGACAGGCGAACCGTACGAAGACGCCATCAGAGACCACCTCAACGACGAACCACCCATTGGGGTGTACCCGTTGTTCCGCAACGACGGCCACGGCGGCAGATGGCATGTCAACTGGTGCGCAGTCGACCTCGACGAAGGCGAAGGCGACCTGATCCACGCCAAGAACCTGAAACTACTACTCAACAAGTTTGGAATCACAGCGTTCATTGAACGTTCCCGCTCCAAAGGATTCCACATCTGGGTTTACCTGAAACAATCTGTGAGCGCCACCCTGGCGCGTGAAGCACTGTTTGGTGCATGCGAACTAATCGACGTGCCAACCAGAGAGGTGTACCCGAAACAGACAGAACTTGACGGCAAAGGATACGGCAACTGTTTACTGCTTCCGTTTCCCAACATGTCGAACCCTGGTCGACAGGTCATCCTCGACGACGGCGACAACCCGACGACCGTCGAACGGTTCACACATCAAGCGTGGGCAACGAGGGCACCTGTCCATTCGATGCAAACTCTTCATTCGTTGCACAAAGAACGACACATCAGAAATGCCAACGCTTTCCTCAACGAGTCGGGCATGGGTGCCATCCAGGGGCGAGACGACAAAGACTTCAAATATATAGCGAGACAGATATGGGAAGGCGACGTTCGGGAAGACAGGTCAAATGCCTTGTACGCTTTCGCCTGTTCTCTGTTCCGTCAAAACTATAGAGATGATTCTGTGTTCCGTTGGTCTGCTGCTTTGGATGAGAAGATCGGCAAGTTTGTTGGCCGTTCCGACCGTGAGAAACGGTTACATGAACTTGTTGAGCATGCCAAGATCGACACTGACGTTGGGAGAGATTGATGCCGAACCCGTTGACGTACAAGTTCACGGTGCGTACGAACCCCAGGGTGAAGGGGCGTCCCCGTTTCGCACGGGGACGTACGTACACGCCGAAGGCGACACACGACGCAGAGCAGATCATTGCTGAAGCATACAATGGACCCAAGTTTGAGGGGCCTGTGTCGCTGTCGTGTGTGTTTCAGAAAGAAAAGATTATTATTTCGTTGACCCCGTTGACTGTTGAGAAGTCGCCTCTTCGAGGCGACGTATCCAACTATCTGAAACTTGTCGAGGATGCTTTGAATGGTTTGGCCTACGACGATGACCGCCAGGTGCATCGTCTCGTCGGGAGGAAGCAGTAATGGGCAACAGGATGCCTACGAACTGCCCGACATGTCACGGTGTCACGGACTGGGGCACGTTCGCCAACGAACGTGACCGTGCCCCGACTTGTATCTGCGAACCAGTTGCTGAGGTTTCACAGGCTACGTCTTGTGGTTCTGGCGAGGATATACAAGCCACGGCTTGTGAACCGTTCGTGGAACGTGAACGATGTGCGTGGCGTCGGGACTCGTGTGAAACCTGTGCGTGCGAAAAATACCTGTTCCCGACGTTCGAGATCGAAACCTTGGATTGGTCGTGGGAACCAATAACCGACGATGACGGGATACATCAGCCTGACAGGTGCCTGTTTGGTGTCAGTGAGTCCGAAAAGGAGGATGACCAGTGAACGTGAGTGCATTACTTATCGACCTCATTTTAGGAACACTTGTTTCATAAATGAATGTTAGAGGCGATAACGTCAACACATGTTGCCACGACACAACAGGGTGGCTGCATATTGCTTCAGGACTACTCGTGGAAACAATGACCGAATACACGACGGCGATACTGTCCCCCGAAGAGACACGCCTCATAGCGCAAGCGATGCACTATTTCTACGGGTCAGACCAAATCAAAACAGATAAAGAAATCATTGATGTAGGAAACCTGGTTTACTACTTTGACAGAGTGTCGAAGCAAGAAAGGAAGCAATGGAAGATGACGAACAAGTGAGCGAACGGTTACCTCAACCGCCGCCAGAAGGGTGGGAATGCGAAGTCGTTGAAGACGGCGATGGCCTCGCCGTCGCTATGGGAGACGAAATGTATGCTTCTGTCGAGATCTTGGCTGCCGCCGCTGAACAAACGGTTGAAGAGTTTCTCAACGCCGCTATCGACCGTGCTCTGACAACCCCCGAAAAGGAGGCCGACAATGTCGACCCCATTCAATGAACAATCGTTTCCTCAACGGTTCGCTGCGATGGGAGACGAGGCAGAAGGCGAATACGAACGACACAACACCCACTGGGTTCGGTACGGGCTGAACCGACCCGACTTTCCTGTTCATCACCTCCCCGACGTTATCCGCTACACCCCCGACTACCTGCAAGGGTTCCCCAATCAACGCCTCGTCGAAGTCCTAGGCACAGGACGCAACGGCGTCAAACTGAAACTGGAGAAGATAGCGGCCCTGGCCGTGTGGAACACACTCATGCCTGTGTGGCTGTGGATCTGGTCGACACCGAAACAAGACTTCACTGAGATCCTGTACGACGATCTGCTACGAATCATCAACAAAGAAGATGTGCCTTTGGGGAAGTTCAGCGAAGGCAAAGCATACTTCAATGTGCGGCCATCGCTTCTGCGATGGGCTGCCGATGGCGGCTAAAGGAAAGAAGGGAACGTGGGCAGCGGACCCGCAAATACTCGACTGCACCATTTCCTCAACAGAGAATGGCGTGCAGTCGCCGCGGCCGTGGCAGGAACACCGCGCATTGACTTCCTACGAAGCATTGATGACATGCCCGCCAGGAGTCGTGCCGTTAGAAAGCCTGCTGGAACAAAACGAGGTAAGAGAGGTCGTCGCCGACGCGTTCGACACGCTCTCCGATGATGACCTGTGGATCTACCACATGTTATGCAACATCAAAATGAGTCTCAGGTTCACAGGTCGCGTCATCGGGATACCGAAAACGACGCTGGCGAGACGGCGAGACAAAATCATTGATTCTCTCAACAACGAGTTGCAACGGCACCCCGTTATCAAAGAACGGTTAGGACTCTAAATCAAAGTCAGTGGTGCCGAACACGCCGACACACTGCTCAATCATCCCAACCATGCCGTTGACCCAGTCCAACACTCGCACCAACGCCAACAAGTTGCCGTCGTCGGCATCACGCCAAGCACCAACAAAATCGCAGGCATCTTCCGCCCCGAAAACAAGCAAGACACCCAACTTGTTTGAATCCCACGACGCATGCGTGCCGTCGTTCATATCGAGAAGATGCCGAGATTCACGCATAGACTCAGCGATCTCCGTTGCGATGCCGTCTCCTTCGTTCGCCAGGAAATGCTCCCACCTGGCTGCGACCTCGACAGGATCCACTACGACAACTGATCCCTAGCAAACGTCTTCACGACGCTGAGTGTAGCAGCAGCAGCCGCAACGGTCGCGGATTGCCACGACCCCAAATCGGAAACCACGAACACACTTAGAAACGCCTGAACAAAAGTCCAAGCAGCCCGTTCAAACATGTCACTCATCTATCTAGTCCTTACTTGCCGAATGGTCGGCCATTAGAATGTTGGTTCGCTAACGACATCCCCCGCAGCAAACCAACCTGGTCGGCGGTGCGGGGGACCGTCCCTTCGGGTGCGGATGCAGCATCAGGTGCCGCCACTGGTTCCTCATTACCCACTTCGGGATCGGAGTTCATACCCATAGGTTGTTCTGTCCCGCCTACGCCCCGAACAGGGCAGACCATGTCTGCCAGTCGATGACCCCGTTGGCTTTCAACCAGCCCTGATCTGTTTGAAACTTAGATACCGCAGCGGCTGTACGCTTCCCATAGATGCCGTCAGCAACACCAGGGGCATACCCACGGGCGCTCAGATGCCTCTGAGCGACCCTCACAGCCTCTCCACGGCTACGCCGCCACCTCGACAAGGGTTTCCCCCTCACTTCGTCCTCCAAAGCCCTCAGATACGCCACAATCGACTCATAGTCGATCTTCGACGAATCACCAACAGGCACCTCAGCCCCAGACGTAAGCCAATCGTACAGCCAATCACCAGGACAAGTAGTTGCAGCCAAATCACGATGCCCCTTCACCCACAGTTTCCCCCCGTACCTGCCCTGCACATCATCAATCACAGACTTGATAGCAGCAACCGCCGCATCCGACACAGGCTCAAACCCCCAACCGATGAAACACACCGACTCAGACTTCGCATTCCAACCTTTAGTAGCAGCCGCACTAACACCACCGCCACGGCCCTCATAAATGTTTCCCGACGCATCAACCAACCAGTTGTAGGCAATACCATCCCACCCCCTGGTATCCATGTGGTAACGTTCAAAAGACCTAACCGCATCGGCACCAGAAGGACCATTCCTGACACCACTATGATGAACAACAACCCCCTGAACCCGCTTAGAAACCAGTGGCCTAAAACTATGCGCAGGAGGACGCGCACCCCACTTCACCCTGTCAACAAACTTCATCGCAACCTCAACTCCACATCTATCAAATCACGCATCTTCTCATCGAAAGCCTTATCATCTCTCAGCAACTGGTTGCGGGTCTCACGCGGATCAACAACCCGCACCTGAGTACCAAACACAACCGACACCGTAGTCGAAGCGACACGGCGAGAATACCTCGACTCGTTCGGCAACAACCGACGGAACCGTGCCATAAACGGCATCCACCCATCCATCTGGTAAATGTCATGGTCACGCATCTTCCACGTACCATTCTTATTTTTTTCTGCCTTGCCGATGGAGTCCAACGCCTCCATCAGAAACGGAACCCTGGCATACACGGGAGGCACCTGCTGATACCTGCCGCTAAACGGCAAATCAGCAAAGAACTGTTTCTTCGCCCAAATCTCCAACGGCAAACGCACAGGAGGTGCAGCCGACTCAGCAAACACCCTCGTAATAGACGTAGGTTCCTTCAACAACCTGTTCAAATCACGGAACGGCAAATCAGGAATCCAATACGTTTGAAAATCGTTGATCTTCCAAGGCAACCTGATCCCCATGTTCTCTAAGAAATAGTCAGGAACAACACCCTCCTGCTCCGATGACGACTCCATGTTGCCCTTGAACTGCTGCAACCTACCCCACGCCCTGGGATGCTTCCCCAACGACTCAACCAACACAGGCACCACATTTTTTTGCCAAGTCCAAAACGGAATAACTCGACGGGCCTTACGTTCCGTCGGAGTCAAATCACCATAGTTGAACTGCAGTTTATAGACAGCACCCGCAGCCTCATCCAACGACCCGCCCTTCTGCAACACATCAAACGCCAACGACCCACGCAACACTGTTTCCATCTGCTCATTAGCAGACCTGATAGCACGGAACGGAGCAAACTCTGTCGAGAACGGATTGAACACAATGTCGACAGGAGTGCCAGTCACAGGCATCTCAGTTTCCTTCACCAAACGGTTCGCTACAGCACGCTCCACCTCAGTGATAACCTGACCGCCACCAGTAATCCCAGAATCCAACACCCTCTTTATTTGCCGCAACTCGTTGATGTCGACCTTTGAACCAAACCCGACCCTCAACTTGTTTTTCTTCGACGCAACCAAATCATGCATCAACAAATCCATGCCGTCGAGAACACCGCTTTCGCCGCCACGCTTTATCGCCTTGAAATAGGTGCCAGCAAACTTGTTGGTTGCCCCCAACTCCATTCCCCCAAACGCATACGACATCCAAGAACCACCGAAACCGTTACGCAAAACGAAACCAGGAGTAGCAACCGCCTGCGCTTTCCAATAGTTCAGAAACTTGTCGTACCATTTGAAGAAACCAGAAAACTGGCCGAAGTTGTTTTGCACGTTGAACAAACTATTCAACATGTGCCACATGACTTCCTGCTGCTCAGGGTCACCAGGAACAGACCAGCCCTGGTTCCACCGCCGCAACTCACTGTTAGGCCCCCACTGCGCAGCGTACGCTTCCGTCATCGCAGACTGGTAGCCGTCACGCGTTCGACGATTATCGAACGCACGCAACGCCTTCTGAAACTCTGTAACCGCATCCTGCGGATACTCTGTTTCCGACATCAACTCCAGTTCGCTGCTAATCTGACGACGCCTCGCCAACATAGCGAAAATCTCGGCATCGTCTTCCATCCCATCTTTCAACGCCCGCCCCGCAAAATCGTACAACACATCGGCCTCAGCCAACTCATACAACGCCGCCGACTGATGCAACACCTCATACTCTGACTGAGTCATAGGAGACCCCGCCTCCCACACCCGACCCTCGAATCCGCGGAACCCCAGCACCTCCGTCGCTCCAGCAATACGCGCCATCGCCGTGCGAATCAGCGGGTCCGCTCCAGCATTCTGCATCGCCACCAACGGCACCCGTCGAGCAGCATTGACATCTGTGGCCCAATCTTCAGCCAACCTCAACGCAGCCTCAACGTTTCTAACTTCTTTCCCAGCGCCCACCCGCAGATTACTTGGACCCTTCGTAACGCCCGCAGGAGAATGCGTAACCGTCAACTTCTTCCGTGCCCTACCCATACGTTCAAACACGAAATCCCCAAACGGGGTTTCGACAACGATACGTCGCGCACCAGGTGGAACATGAATCGGAAGACGCATCGGCGTCGATGGAGGCGTCGGCGGCTTCTTCGTCGAAGTCTGAACCCCAACCCCAAATATCTTGAGCGGATCGCCCTGCGGCGGCGGCGTCACGGCAGCGTCTCCCCCCTTGCCTGCAACCGTCGCCCGTGGCGCCTTCTTGGATGGCGCCACGGGCGACGCCTTCTCGGCCTGTATGGCAGCCAACTTTTCCCACGCACGATCCTCGCGGGCGCCCGTCACCGTCATTCTTGGACCAAACGCACCCGACGGTCCCGTAGCATTTCTTATATTTCTTGCAGCATCCAATCGTGCCCGACGAGCATCTTCGTACTCTCGTCGAGCAGCCTGCACCCGTGCAATCCAATCAGAGTCCACATCCACAGCGGCGTCCAATCTGGGCAACCTAACAGGTAACCAGTTCTTGTCAAATAGCGCCTGCCACGAGGACCCGTCGTGAGATCGAGACACAATAGACGTTTCTTCCAGTTGCTTTACAACCTTCAATGCCTGTTTCATCGACAAGCCTTGATCTTTTATTATTATTTCTGGGGAGGTTCTGCCACGGGCAACAGCATTCTTTGCAGCCTCCATCACGCTGGGATCCAACGGAACGGGTTGTTGCCATGTCATGGGCCACGCGCGGAACCTGGCGGCCTCCGCCAAAACGTGTTCCCCGCGCAGACGAACAATCTCTCCATCCAGCCATTCGATCTCCCGCTTCATTTCTACCAAATCAAACGGGAGAAGATCCGCTATCGCCCCCTCATCGTCAACAAATCCTCGGTCGGACACCTCCTTGGCATACCGTTCCACCAAATCATCCACCTTCCGAACAGCCTCTTCCAGGCTGTTCGGCGCAGTCGGCGTGGGTCGCAACTCGACGTTGAACGGTTCAACAGGCACCGCTTCAGGACCAGCCGCGCCACCTGACAACTCCCACGGTTCAGGCTTCGACCGACCCTCCGCTATCGGTCCCCAACGACGCTGCAACTGCTGCGCCTTCCCCCGCGCCCCCTCATACGAAATGTCCATTCCCTGCGGAACGCCCTGAAATGAAATAATAAACTCTCCGTCGTCTGCTCGTTCAATCGACCAGACACCCATATCTCCACTGACGCCAACAGCAGCACCACGCTGCTTCCCCCGCTTGGCTGCCGTCCAAGTAATCGGCCCCTCATCAACCAATGCTTTTTTCTTCGAAGGAGAAGTAACGCTTTTCTTCAGTTCCACCAAATGCGCTCTCAGCATACCGAAATCTTCACTCAACCCAGTATTCCCACTCCACTGCTTCATCCCGCGGTCGAACCTGGCTGGACCCAGTACATCCAGACGCACCAGCCCCATCGGATAGCCCAGATCAACAAGCCCTGCAGGCGGGTCGGCGGCCAGCCTGGCCGCCGCATCCAACACATACTCGGCATCATCAAAATCCCGCATGCTTCTCGGAGTAAACTCGAACGCCCCTGCGGTAAGCGACCGCTTGAAAACACCGCGACGCCCCGCCCTTCGAGCAGCCTGCGCCGTTGCACCCTTGAAACTTGACGACCCCGAAAGAACATGCCAAATAAACCTGTGGGCAGGTCCACTACTTTTGCCCCGCAGCAGCCTTTTCTTTCTGAACAAAGATTCGCCACTCAACGCAACCACCTCTGAAGCACGGCCACCCCCAGCGCCCATCCCAAACAACCCGATGGGCTTACCACCAGCAGTCGGCCTAACCATCAACGGCTGATCCGCCCCCAAAATCGTTGACCCCGCCGACCCCTCAGAAACCACCTTGAACCCAAACGCCTCATAGAAAGGCACCAAATCCTGACTCGCTGCATGCAAATAAATCCCCGTTGGTCTAAACGGCTCTTCCATCCCGTCGGCATAACGAATCGCGTACTCCATCATTCTGCCGCCCCGCTGCTGCCCCCTCAGCGCCTCGGGAACCTCAAGATCCCTCAAATACAAGACACCCAACCCGTCGCCGTACCCCCTGGTGCTTTCCTCCAGCGTCAAGGTTGCCCCCGCCTGATCCACCAACTGGTGCTCCTTGGCGTCTTTCAGCCGCAACACACTCGGAACACCCTCACCAGCGAACAGGTCGTCAGGCATCGGCACCATTGCCGACCAATCCTTGAACCCCATATCTTTAGCATAGATGACATCAATGGCGTCATTCCAAAGACCATCCTCTTTCAAAGAACCAACAATCTCCGAAACAACCTGCTGCTCATGCCGTGAACCCTGAACAAATACTTCCTCAGGTACACCCCCCTCCCCCACCAACGCAACAAACTTTTCTTTCAACTCGCGGCTCAACTGTCGAGTCGAAACCTCAGTCAACGGTCCACCCTGAACCGTGTCAACAGTAATCAAATCCCGCAAATACTGCACCGTCGGCGCATGCCCCAACTCGCCTCGCAAAGACCCATGTGGATCCACAATCTGATACGGATCCAACACCCCATACGTTTCAGAAAAAACGACAGCCACATCTACATCACGCTCAGCAGCAAACCCCGCAGCCTCTCTAAACCGTGCCCCCTCATACAACTCTTTCGCTGGACGGGGACGGCCCTTCGTTGCACCCGACCCACCCAAAATCATTTTCCGACGACCCGCAACAGGAACCGTCGCTGCGAAACCCCCAGCGTAGTACTGCGTTCCATCCGACCAAAGACCAGTCGCCTCGTCCTGTACGCTAACTTTCCCGCGGCCCTGCCGACCAACACTGACACCCCCAGGCCCACCACCGCTACCACCGCTCACACCTGACTGCGGCGGAGCGCCATCTATTTCCACGATCCAAGCCATACTGTCCCCAGGGGCACGAGAAGAACCATAGGCCACCCGCTTGGCGACCCCAGGTCGCATAGTGTTAGCAGAGTAAGCCTCAGATTCCTTACCGTACCGCTTTACAGCCTTACGGTAAGCCTGATGAACAGATTCGTAATCTTCCTGAACACCACCCATCCAACGAGGCAACTTGTCAAACGAGAACGGATCAAACATGTCATACGGAACTTCATCCATCGCGGCCCGCAAATCAGCAACCCCCGCAGCCCACTGCTTCAACTCCTTCGGCAACGAATCAAGATCGAGAAGCCCCAACTCGCCAGTCAACACATCCGTCATCGCCTGAGCGGCCTCAACAGACCTGTCGTAAGCCGCAACAGACGTAGCCTCCTCCATAGCGACAGCAAGATGTTTCCGAATCTCCTCCAACGTCCCATGCAGCCCCTCTAAAATCTCTTCACCAACAGCAGAGCCGCCCTGCTCAGTCCGCACCATCTCCAACGCCCGCACCGTTTGATCCAACTGGATGCGGCGATACCCCAACGTTGCCGCCTCCTGAACCAACGGTTCCATAAACTTGGCGACATCTTCACGACGGTTCCGCACCCCGCCAACCAGTTCCTTCAACTTGCGGTGAACCTCAATAAGCCGACCCTCCAACAGGTCGGCTTCGCCAGCGATAGCAGCCATCTGCATCTCCGCCGCCGTAGCCCCATCAGCCTGCGCAGCAGCCATGCGTACAGCCTTCACACGCTCCGCTGGCAACCCGCCCTCAATGGCCTGGAACACCTCGTCGAACACTTTCTCGCGTTCCCCATAGGCGACCTTCAACTTTTTTGACAGGTCTCTAACTTCGCCCTTCGCCCACGCCGTCGGATTCTTGAACAAGACGCCCTCTTCCGCCAAACCATTCATCACGGCTTGGCGGCGAACATCTTCCCCAATCATGTTCATGTACTTGTTCATCGCTTTCCAAATGTCGCGATCAAACAGTTCGGGGGCATCGTCACCCAGTTGCCTTTTCAAAATGTCGGCAACCTGCTCGTCAACAGTCCACCTCTTGGCGTGTTCACGCTGCGACTGCAGCAACACGCCACGGTACCGTTGCCCTGGGCGTAGTTTCCTCGCCGCCGACGGCGAGTAACGCCCTTTTACCGCCATCCGCATTACCCACAAATCGTCGACATGTTCGACCAGCCACGGAGAACCCCCACCCAGTTCATTCGCCATCTTCAACGCCTTGCCCATCCAGTCGCGGCCAGCGAGCCAAAACGCTTCAACAGCCTCCTCGCCGTGGGTTCCAATCGCGACAGAAAACATTTCATCAAACTTGCGGTTCGGAATGTACTTCCCGTCGGCATCCAACAGCCGCTTCCCCGTCAACGGTTCGATAAGATACCGATCTGTACGCCACATGTCGTCAACCGTCTCGGGAGACAACCCAAGATCTCTGGCGGAACGCCTCAACTGAATCGCATCAGGAGACATTTCAGCCATGAAACGGTTACGCATCCGCCAACCACGATTATTTTTGACCAACGTGTTATTGGCATTCAACACCATCTCATAGTCGCCGCTACGCAACCCCTCCCGAATCGACTTCTTCGAGTTGAAAGCAGTATCAATAGCCTCGATGCCAGGCTGCGTCATAACAGAATGCTTCGCCGCACCAAACGCAGGCATCGTCACATAAAGAAAGTTGCCGAACATTTTCGGCAACGTCACAGCCTCAACAGGCATCCGCCCCGCCATACGGGCAGCCGACACCAAATAGTCGCCCAAAATGTCTTCACCAATGTCGACACCAGCAGCCAAATCGCGTATAATGCCCTCGATGCGAGGCGCTGCAGCAGCAGCGTCCTCGACAGCCCCAGGACCAAACCTTGCCACAGCCGCCTGAGCGTCCCTCAAAGCCTTCTCAGACACAGGCCGTGCCAACTCGTCAATATACGGCAACCGTGCCGCCTGAGACGCCCTAGCGGCCGTTACACGGCCACCAGACAACGCATCCAAAGCCGTATCCGCCCTCAACGCCCGCCCCAAACGGCCCGTACCAGGAACAGACAACCCCATCTCCCCCAACAACCCGACCTCTTTCAACGCCTCCCGCCCAGCAGACGACATCGCATTCGTCTTACCGACAGCCGTCACAGCCTCCTGCAACACCGCAGCCTTACGAGTCGCCGTCGACTTAGAAATCCCACCAACCGTCGTAACCCCCCTAGCGATATCGTCGTAATACTTTGCACCCGCACCCAAAGCATGAATCAACTTCGGGACAGACATGCCTGCCCTCGCAGCAGCACCTAGAGGCCCCAAAGTGTACGTGATGGGATCAATCGCAATATCTAACCCCAACCCCCAAAAAAATCCTTTCGGACCAGACATGTCGACACCCAAATCACGCATCACATCCTGCATGAAAATGTTGTCACCCGTTTGCTTCCACCAATCTCTCGGCGAAAACCCTCGACCCTGAACCAAATCGCCAAACTCTTTGATCGTTGACGCAATCATCGCCCGCGGCGTATCCAACATGTCGACGAAATCCCCCAACGGACCCAAAAACTCGATGTCAGTAGACGGCTTCGGAGGCGAAGCAACAGTGTTAGACGGCGCAGGGAACAACGACGCCAAATCCACCGCAGGCTTAGATGCTGTTGCGCCCCCCAGGGCCGCAAATATTTGTTGACGAGTAAGCGGGGCTTCCATTAGCCCAACGCAGCGACTTTTTCCGAGTCCCACACCTCGGCAAACGACGACACAGGCAACGTTATCGTCGACCCATCACGCAACTCCACAGTACGCGTCGGCACCGACGCATCCGACATCATCTCCCAAAGCTTACCCGCATACCATTGCTCGTCAACAGTGAAATCCCGACCCCCAATAGGAATCACAATCTTTCCAGAAGACGCAGGATTTATCAACTTGTTGATTACTGTCCCGCCAATACCAGCCTGCATGGCAGCACCAAATATTTGCCCCAAGCCTGACGTTCCGTGTTCATTCGCAATGGTATTCCCAGGAGAACCAGGAAACCCGCCAAGTAGCGGACCCAACAGGTCCAACATTTGAGCCTGCTCCGCACCAGCAATCCCCCTGGCGGCAGCACCAGCCTCGAGGTCAGAAACAGCCGCATCGTACGCTGCCTGATTCTCAAACCGCATCGGAGCAAACGTCTGAAACTGGTTGATCTCCTGTTGCTTCGAAGCAACATCGATGTCAGACAGTGCCTGCTGCAAAGCAAGATTATTGGCAGTGTTCTGCTGCCACAACCGATCCGACAAATCTATTCCAGCCTGATCATACGTCGCCCCCAACCGCATCCCCCGATTCACGCCCTCATTCGCATACGTCGTCGCCAACCCATCCATCAAATCCTGCTGCGACATTTGCTGCGCAGACAACAAAGCCCGCTCGCGGGAAGCATCGCCGAAAACAGATTGCGCAGGTGGGCCAGACAGCCCACCCAGCAACTGGCCGCCACCAGAAACCATTTGGTCATAATCCGCCAACGCCTGCTCCCCACGCGCCTTCACATCAGAAGACAGTTCCTTCTCGCGGGCAACACGGGTAGCCTCCAACGACTCCAACCGTGCCCTGGCGTTAGCCTCATCAGACTTCAACCGTGCAAAACGGGTAGCCTCCAAAGAAGCCAACGCTGAAGCAACACCTGCAGCGGCACCCTTGACGCCTTGACGCTGCAACAAAGCATGCTGGGAAAGAAGTTTTTCTAACTCCGCCTCAGTATCGTCAAGCCACTGCCGCTTAGCAGTAAAGTTGGCTTCGATGGTACCCAACTGGTGGGCCTCAAAATCAGCGTACAAGTCCGCCAACGAAGGGGCCTGATGGGTAGCCGCGGTGGCAGAAGGTTGGCGTACAGCCTCAGGAGAAAACGCATCTATAATCGGGGCGACACTCCCAGACCGATGCCTGGGACCACCAGTAAAAGAATCAGGCGGAGACATAAACATAGGAGACGCAGTCGCTATGTCGGACGCCATCTTGAACGAACCCAGAGCAGGCATCCCAGCGTAGGCAGCCAAATCCGCCAAATCCGCATAGTCGTTCAACCCGACGGTCTCTCTAAACTGATTCAATCCCCGAACAAAAGGCGAATCAGTAGGCACCCCGAATGTTCTTTCAGGAGGCGGAGAAAGAATCGGACTGACAGTGTCAGTCCACACATCGGAAGTGTCAGTCCACACATCGGAAAGAACATCTGTTCCCGCAGTCCACACATCGGAAAGAACATCTGTTCCCGACTCTCCAATGATCTTAGTTAGAAGATCTTCAAACCAGTTGTGGACTGCCATTATTGCCCCAGCGCCCCAAACCCAACGGAACCAATGTTGGCTGCCTTATCAGCCAACGCCGCCGCCAACCCCTGCAACCTTTGAAACCCCTCATTTGAATACCTGGCATCATTCGTGCCCTGCGACAAATCCAAATCGAAATACTGGTCGCCCAAATCCGACATGTACCTGCCAGAAGCCCTCGACAACAAATCCCCCAACAGGCCCTTACCGCGGCCATACAGTCCAGAATCCAGCATGCCTCGACGGTTGTACTGCCCAGGCAGCGCCCTCAAAGCCAACTGGAACTGTCTGTCAATGTCAGCGAATCCTCGTTCACCAGATCGCCCCAACTTGTCGCGTAGAAAGTCAAGGTACAGGTTGTTGCGTGTCCAGGTGTCCGTGTCGCCCAGAACCCCGCCGAACGCATCAAAGATGTCGAGAGGATCGCCGTCGCCACCACCGTCACCGTCGCCGTCACCGTCGCCGTCACCGTCGCCGTCACCGTCGCCGTCACCGTCGCCGTCACCGTCGCCGTCACCGTCGCCGTCACCGTCGCCGTCACCGTCGCCGCCGCCAAACGGGCTACCGTCAGGAGCATCCAAATAGCCCCCAGAACCATCAGGAAACACACCAGGGGCCGCATCACCGAAAGGCAACTCAGCAGGGCCACCCCCCAACAACCAATCCCGAACCGCATCCAACTCATCCTGAGTTGGACCAGCGGGAGTCGGAATCGGCTCGGGAGGGCGAATCGTCCACTGCCGCTTAGGCGTCACCGTGCCAGAACCCAAAGCCTCAGCAATACCCATCAATGCCCTGTCGGCAGAATCAGTAATCGACCCACGTATCGACGGAACAGCCGTACCAGAACCCATCGCCTCAGCAATGTTGATCAACGCCCTATCGGCAGAATCGGTCACATTGTACCGAATCGACGGAACGCGAGCCAACTCAGGCGAAAAGAAATTAGATGAAGAGAAATCAGTCACCGAAGCGGCAGGAGGTTGGCGTACAGCCTCAGGCGAAAAGAAATTAGATGAAGAGAAATCAGTCACCGAAGCGGCAGGAGGTTGGCGTACAGCCTCAGGAGAAAACGCAGGCGGCCTGTTTACCACCTCAGGAGAAAACGCAGGCGGCCTGTTTACCCCAAACCCGCCAGGGACAAGTCCCGCAGCGACATCGCCAGGAGGACGAGTCGTCGTCCCAGAACCCGCCCGCCTCGCAAAATCCAGCATCCGCTGATCCCACGTATTAGACGGCGTAGCCTGCGCACGATTATCAACCGCAGCAGGCGAAATATAGATAGGCGTAGACCTACGCGTATTCGGCGGTCCACCACCGAAACCCCCACTGATGGGGATGCTGCTGCTGCCGCCGTGTGTCACGGCGTTACGCCAACGCCCCGAACACGAGCCACTCGTCGGTAGCGATCTTCACACACGAAGCGGTCGCATACTGGCCGTCGATGGCAAGGTTGCTGTCTTTAGAGCGCAACGTGACACCCGCCCCAGCAGCAATCGTCACCGTCCCTGCGCCCTTGGCTGCGACAATGACCTGGGCACCAACACCGAAAGCAACCGAAGAGTTAGGTGGCACCGTCACTGTTGTTGCACCAGCATTGTTCATACGAATCAACTGGCCCGCATCGGTCAACGCCAGTGTGCGAGCCGTTGTCGTATCCTCAAGGGTAGACAAATCGGGATCCAACGCCAGTTCAACCGTGCCGCTCGTGCCCCCACCAGTCAACCCCGAACCCGCAGTAACCCCGTCGATGTCACCAGTAGCGGTAGTCCACCCAGCATCATTGTTCATGCCAGACAGGTTGATGTTGGCTTTCGTCAACTTGTACTGGGCGTTAGCGGAATCAACAACAAGGAAGTAGTCGCCGTCGCCATCTGTGGTAGATGTTGACGCTTCCGACAGGTCAACATCCAACGTGACTGTCCCCGCGGTTCCTCCACCGTCCAGCAGGTTCCCTGCCGTCACCCCCGTAATGTCCCCCAACGACACAATGTCAGAAACCAACGCTTTCTTCGTTGTGTTATCGGTGACATCTTCAATGACTACATAGTCAGTGGAAACAGCAGTCGCAGCAGTAAGTTCGTTCGCATCCAAAGCCAAACTAACGTCGCCGCTGGTGCCGCCACCCGACAACCCGTCACCAGCCGTAACCCCCGAAATGTCGCCAGTTGAAACCTGATCTACACGCTGAGAAATCCTAGGCATAACAGTTACCCAAAGTAGGTGACATGAACAGTGGAATCCGATGTGACACGAATAAACTTCACATCGCTAAGATCATCGCTGTACAGATCCAACACACTGTACGGATTCAAATAATGGCCAACGCTGGCTGTTGGAGTACCCCAACGGACACGCACGGCGTTAGCGCCGTTCGTGACCATCGCAGCGACCGCTGTCGCAGGCACCGTCAAAGCAACCGCGGTTGACGAAACCGTCAACGCCTCATCCGATATGGATTGCCCATATTCTCCTGCTGTACGTCTGATACCCATCAGGGTGTCTCCAATGCCGCCACGCGGCTTTCTAAGTCGTCTAGTTTCTCTGCGATTTTGCGTAGTTCGTATTCAATAGAACGGCGATCCTGTCCCAACATTTTGTGTGTCGGCTTATAAACCACCATCAGGCCGCACCCTGTTCCGCATGCCACTCCAAATGACGGTGCTGCCAATCACGCACAGACCGAACGTCTTTCCCTATTTCGCCTACATCTTCAGCGATGTGTGCGAGACGGATCTGGTTCGCTGTGTGCTGCTCAGTGTTTTCACGGCGATACCGTGAAGCAATCACGGCAAAGACGCCGCTTACTAGAGCGGCGGCGACTAGCCCTGCGAATCCGATCCATTCCATCAGACAGGCTCATCGGGTGGAGTGGCTTCAACCCATGAGGTTGTGTCCTCGTCCCAGACGTACAAGCCGCCGTCGTCGGGATACGGAGTCGGGGGCTGCCACACATAGTTTTCGTCCAGCGACCACGATGGGTAGGGCTGGGGCGAGGCGAAGCCTGTGCCGTCCCACGAGTAGCCGACGCCCGCATAGTTCATGTGCAACGGGGTGCCGCCCAACTGATGCGTGTTGGCGTGCGTGTTGTACGACGTTTGTATCCATGTCCCACCCAACCCGAGGTCGTCGGCTAGGAACTCTTGTCCCCGATGTTCTTGGTCGTCGCCTACTACTAGGACTTGGGTGACTGTGTTGGTTGCGTCTATTTCAGCGAAGTGGGCCATTATGCTGCATACCTGATTATCACGATTCCGCTACCGCCACCACTGTTGCGACCACCTGCGCCGCCACCCTTGTTCGCCGTGCCAGAAGTACCAGTACCGAGGCTAGCAGCACCCGCGCCGCCCCCACCGCTACCGCCAGCACCACCAGAAGAGTAACCTGTACCGCCGCCTCCGCCAGCATATGTGACAGCGCTGCCTGTGAAGTAAGCGTTACTGCCACCGACGCCACCACCGCCGCCGTAGCCACTAGATGCATCAATGCCCGCTGCGTTCTTGCCTCCACCGCCGCCCGCACTTCGAAAGTAGCCCATAGGAGCGCCGTAGCCAGCCCCGCCGTCGCTGCCTTGACCAGCCGTACCAGAACCACCTGCTGCGTTCTGCCCACTGCCGGCCCCGTACGAGCCGCCGCCGCCACTACCACCGTCGAACCCCGCTGTAAAATAGCTGTTCCCAGCCCGCCCGCCGCCATCACAAGTTTCAGAAACGAATGAACTATCGCTCCCGTTCGTGGTCACTGCGCCACCAGCGCCAATGGTTATCGCATATGTCCCAGCCGAAACCGACTGGGTTATGGTTCTCATGCCGCCGCCGCCGCCGCCGCCGCCGCCGCTCCCGCTCCCGCCGCCGCCAGCAACAATCAGAACCTCCACATCGCCCGCGCCCGCGGTGACAGTGAACGTGCCAGACGATGTGAACTTGTGTGCCTTGTAACCCGTATAGGTGTTGGTTGTGCCGCCAGTTGCCGCAAATGAGGCGCCCGTGGTCAGGTTCGGCTCGTTACCGTAAGCACCCGCACCCTTTTCATTGATTGCAGCCACCTTGAAATAGTAAGTAGTGCTTGCAGTCAAACCTGTTGCCGAATACG
>JACKQG010002227.1_pt1 | contig 25603 bp, 23 predicted proteins | sample 8237621 | NCBI WGS metagenome assembly JACKQG01 (sample SAMN15677084, study PRJNA649215) | marine metagenome | biome: marine; feature: Black Sea; material: saline water; isolation source: suspended particulate matter (SPM) from the Black Sea western gyre | collected 2013-06-09/2013-06-10 | depth... | reverse complement strand
AGTATGCTTATATCTCAATCTGCTGGACAACAGAATCAGAAACTGATGTAGCTGGTTTCAATGTCTATCGTAATACAGATGATGTTTTCACTTCTGCAGAAAAAATCAACGCATCATTAATTCCTGGACAGGGAACTACATCAGAAACTCACGATTACACATTTGAAGATGATTCATTTATGGAGAATACTACTTACTATTACTGGCTTGAGACACAAGATATTGATGGAGAAACAAATAATAGTACGGTAATTGAATATGATCCTGAAAATGGTGGTGGTGGATTTGATGAGTTGTTCAGAGACACTCATCTTGCAAATTATCCAAATCCAGTAACAAATTCAACTACATTCAGTTATGCCATTTATGGAAATAGAAAGGATGCAAATGTTACCATTAATATCTATAATGTAATGGGACAGTTAGTTGAAACTATTGATGCTTCAGGTGGAACATATTCCTCCTGGACCCCCCCTAATAATCTTTCAAATGGAATCTATTTCTATCAACTCAAGACAGCTAATTACAGTGAAGTGAAAAAGATGATGCTACTCAAATAAAGAGTCAGTTAGCTGAAACTTTAAGACCCATCTCATATCGAGGTGGGTCTTTTTTTTAGCCACGAAGGCACAAAGATTTAATTTTTATTTTATACTTTTCCCTTTTCCCTTCTTTTCTCCCTTTTCCCTTTTTCCGTTTTCTATTTTTCACCATTTGAACAAATTCAATCTTCCGCAAATTCCAACGAAAAGAATATAAATAGGTTGAAGCAATTCCCATATTGGAAAAACATAAAGACGATTTTTCGGAATACCAAACCTAATTTGTCCTTTTTTGACTACTGCAAAATCTACCAAACCTTTTATGATAAGCATTCCTAGCGAATATATTGGCTGAAAAAACAGCATTGCAAGAATCAAAAAATTCAACAAAAAAACATCTACAAGATAAAGTGAAAATTCTCTATTTTGAGAAAACATCGGTTTTGCATTTGATGCCCATCTGATTCTTTGATTTAAGAAATTTTTGAAGGATTTTTCGGATTTTGTCAGATTAAATGTATCTTTTCCGAATGCAAATCGGATTTGATAATCTTTGTTTTTTATCAAGTGCATAAGCAAAATATCATCGCCAGAAATGAAATTTTTTATCTTCTCAAATCCACCAAGTTCTGAATAAACCTGTTTTTTATAAGCAAGATTCTGTCCGCTGCAAGAGAAAATTTTATTCATTCCGCTCGAACCTGCAGCAGCCGAAAAAAGTGCAAGTGAATCGAGAAATTCATATTTTTGTGTGAAATTTGTTTTTTTCCAATTGAAAATATTCGGAACGGAAAAACCTGCAACCATTCCAACATTTTTGCCAAAATATTTAACCATTCCAGAAATCCAAGTAGATTTTACGATGCAATCTCCATCTGTTGTGAGAATTATTTTCCCTTTGCTAACATTAATTGCTTGCGAAAGAGCATTTTTTTTACGGGAAATTGTATCTTCAAAAACTTTCACATTAACAAGTTTGATGTTGGTAAATTTCTTTTGGAATTTTCGAACAATTTCAGCAGTAGAATCTTTCGATTGGTCATTGGCGATGATAATTTCATAAGAATTTTCTGGATAATCTTGATTTACTAATGATGTTAACAGATTGTGAATATTTTTTTCTTCATTTCTGGCAGCGACAATAACGGAAACGAATGGTTGTTCGGAAGTTGCGTGAAAATATTTTTTATTCAACCCATTTATAAATATCCAAATGTAATAGAAATAATATGCAAATAAAAATGGGAAAAGAGTGAGTATAATTTTCATTTGTAAATCTTTTTTAGCCACGAACTACACGAACAAACACGAACAATATTTTATTCATAAAATTAAACCTTTTTCAGTTTTCCGTTCTCCGTTTTTTAGCAAATTATATGGAGTAGTCGACTCCGTCGGCTAAATACGGCGAGGGACTCGCCGACTCCAAAACAAAGATAATATTATTTGAAATTTTTGACTTTCGACTTTTGACTTTCGACTTTCGACTTTCGACTTTTGACTTTCGACTTTTGACTTTTTGCTTTTGACTTTTGAAATTTGATATTATTTCCATTTATCAAGGTCAATAAAAAGTGTGTCCAAACTCAAATTTTCTTTTCCAATCGGCTCGAAATTATATGACAAAGTATCGGAAATAATTGTTGGCTCGGTTCCTTTGATAAAAACTTCGTTGTAGATATTTCGGCAAAATGGTTTCGCGATAAGACCGGTTGTATCGTTAATTGCAACTATTGTAATTTCTTCAGGAACGGGGAATTCGTAGATACTTTTATTTATAATTGCTTTTCCTGTTGAATCTTTTGGAGAATTATTATGAACTGCTCGTTTCATAATATATGGCCAAGGTGGAACAGCGACATAAGCGCCGGCTTGACCCTTTCCAAGTGTGATATTATCATCGAATCCAACCCAAATGCCGAGAACTAATTGAGTTGTATAAGCGATACACCAAGCATCTTGAAAATTGTCTGTTGTGCCTGTCTTTCCTGCTGCAGGCAGATAAAATCCACGCCATCGAATTCCAGCAGCAGTTCCGCCATCCACAACCGATTGCATAATATTGGTCATCACATAAGCGAGTTCTTTGCTAATAACTCTCGAATGATGTGGAAAATGTCGCTCCAAAATTTTCCCAGATTTATCCTCAACTCTCGTAATATAAATTGGATTTATTTTATTCCCGCCGTTTGCCAACACGCTATATGCAGTGATAATTTCAGCGGGATAGAGTTCAGTTGCTCCAAGAGCAAGCGAAAGGTAAGGATAAACTGGACTCGTTATTCCGAATTGTTTTGCAAATTTTACGACTTCTCTTGGCGTTACATTGTGAATTAAACGTATTGCAGGAATATTTCTGGAATGTTTTAATGCAGTTCGCAGGCGTGTCAGTCCGTAATTTTTTTCGAAATAATTTTTGGGTTCCCAAAATACCGTGTCATTCTGAATTACTTTGATTGGCAAGTCGTTTATCATTGTTGCGGCGGTAAATCCATTTGCCAAAGCGGTTGTATAAAGAATTGGCTTAAAAGCGGAACCAGGTTGTCTTTTTGCTTGAATCATTCGGTTGAATTTGCTATGATTGAAATTTCTTCCGCCGAGCATAACTGAGACATAGCCAGTTTTTGGGTCGATTGCAAAGACGCCACTTTGAACATATTTTGTATCGAAATCTGTTGTGTCGGGCGGGAATTCTTCATACTTGATATCATAGTTCATCTTCTCTTCAAATTTAGCCAAATGTGAATTCATAACGGAATCTGCGAAGTTTGTAAGTTCCCAATCCATAGTAGTATAGACGCTCAACCCACCAGAATACAGTGAAGATGTTCCATATTTATTTTCAATATATTTTCGCACATATTCAAGAAAATAATCTGCTGAATTTTTCTTTTTTCTCTTCTTCCGAATCTCAATTGTATCGTTAATCGCTCTCGCATAATCTTTTTCAGAAATGAAGTTCAAATCACGCATTCGTGCAAGCACATATTTGCTTCTTTCGACAGCAATATCGTAATTATAAATTGGATTTAAAAAACTTGGTGCTTGTGGCAAACGAGCCAATAAAGCACATTCTGCCAATGTTAAATCTACAGCTGATTTGCTGAAATAATTTTGCGCGGCGGATTCAATTCCATAATTTCCGCCACCAAAATAAGTTTTGTTAAGATACATTTCCAAAATTTGATCTTTAGAAAAACTTCTTTCAATCTCAATCGCGAGCAAAATCTCTTTGAATTTTCTTGAAAAATTTCTTTGTAGAGTGAAAAACATATCTCTCGCAAGTTGTTGAGTAATTGTGCTTGCGCCTTGTCTAATTTTACCTTTAGAAATATTTGCCAAGAATGCCCTTCCAATCGCGGACAGGTCGATTCCAAAATGGTTGTAAAAATTGTCATCCTCAATTGCGAGGATAGCGTTGATTAATGTGTCAGGTATTTCAGAAAGATGGACAATTTGACGGTCTTCACTCGCGAACAATTTAACTAATTTTCCAGTTTTATCAAACACTTTTGTTCCGCTTATCATCTCGTATTCTTTTAATTGTGAAAGTGGCGGAATTGCTTTGCTATACGAATATATTACTGCGGAAATTATTCCAAAAAAGAAAATAGTTACGCAACAAACAGCAAAAAAAACTCTGGAAAATTTAACCTTTTTCATACATCAACTCAAATTTTATTTTTTCATTCAAAACGCTTACAATTATTCCAGTTATGATTCCCATTACTATTGAAAGTAATAGCATTATCGGCACTAAAGAAAATATTTTCACACTTTTAATCAAAACAAATCTTGCGACAGAAATTTGTGCAAGATTATGAAAAGTCGCTCCCAAAATACTAACTCCAACTAAGCTAAATCCGAGATTACTTTTTATTGCGAAGTGCATTGCAAGAAGTGCTAAAATGCTGCCAGATAAGGAAATTAAAAAAATTGGAGTGAAGAGCAAGCCAGAAAAAAGATTGCCTAAAATTACTTTTGAAATTAAAACGATAAATGCCGACGAAAAATCTATTTTGATTAAAATCAATAAAATAAAAATGTTTGCAAGTCCAATTCTGAGAAATGGAATTGGTTTTGGCACGAATGATTCGAAAATAAAAAAGAGAACAGAAATTACAGAAAATGCGGATAAAACTAAAATTTTGTTTCTCATTTTGTAATATATTCCGTTTGATTATATCCTTCGAGATAGATGATGCAACGGTTTGGAGCGCAAACAATAATGTCAGAAAGATTTGAAATCCAGCTATGTTTTACGCAAATTTGTTCAGCACAATTCGAACTTACTACTCTAATTTTTCCATTTTTGATTTCTAACTGCATTCCGTTTTCCAAATTAATTATCTTATCAGAATTTAGAGAAATTTTTTTCACAACTTTTCCATTAATTTTACAAATAGCAAAATTTGGCGATGAATTTTTTTGCTGAAAAATTAAAAATCCAGAAACAAAAGCAATAAAAATTATGATAATTATCAAGCCAATATCAGTTTTTGTGATAAACTTTTGAAGAAATTTTTTATACAAAAAGGTTAACTCCTTTGAGTTTATGGTTGCACGATTTGCATCGATTATCTCGATCAATCTTCGTTACTTTGGCGGAAAATCTTCCTCGGCTAATCAGTAATTCACCGCAATTCGGGCAGAAAGTATCGCTTGTATTTGAAAGCCGAATATTGCCAACATAAACATATTTCAGTTTTCTTTTTGCGATTTCATACGCTTGCAATAGAGTTTTTTCTGGAGTTGGAGATTTTTGCAATTTATAAACAGGAAAATATCGCGAGAAATGAAGAGGAATTTCATCGTCAATAGATGCAATAAAATCGACTAAATTTTGAATATCTTTCTGCGAATCGTTCAATTCTGGAATGATTAAATTTGTAATTTCTAAATGTGTTTGAGAAGCGCAAATTTTGATTGTATTTTTCACAGTCATAAAATGTCCCGAACAATATTTTTTGTAAAAACTGTCAGAGAAGGCCTTTAAGTCAATATTCATTGCGTCAATTAAAGGTAAAATTTTTCTCAAAGGTTCCTCATTTATCATTCCATTTGTAACAAGGACAACTTTTTTTCCATTTTTTTGGAGCAATTTTGCAGAATCAAAAATGAATTCATACCAGATAAATGGTTCGGTATAAGTATACGCAACTCCGACTGATTTTGTTTGCAAACAATATTTTAATAATTCTTCGGGAGTAATTTTTTCTGTCTGACTCAGCTGTTGGGAAATATGATAATTTTGGCAGAACTTGCATCTGAGATTGCAACCGTTCGGACCGATTGAAAGAATTTCTTTTCCAGGATAAAAGTGATAAAGCGGTTTTTTTTCGATTGGGTCTAATGATATTGATATTGTTCTACCGTAATTTTCTGCGAACAATTCACCATTTAAATTTCTTCTTCCAAAACAAATTCCTCTTTCTCCTTCAGATATAATGCACATTTGTGGACATAATTTGCATTGAACTTTATTCTCTTTTAATTTTTCAAAATAAAGTGCTTTTTTCATAACTTTGAAAATGGGAAATGTTTTTGGATTAAATTCTTCCGATTTTGATATTTTTAAGATTTTGAGATTAAGTTTTTCATCTCTTTAACTGCTAAACCCAATCCTACGAACACAGCTCTGGAAATGATTGTATGTCCGATATTAAATTCTTGAATATCGCTTATTTCAGAAAGATAATGAACATTGTGATAGGTTATTCCGTGACCAGCAGCAACATACAATTCCAATCTTTTGGCGGTTCTTGCAGCATTTTTGATTCTCTCAACTTCATTTTTGATATCCTTTTCAGATTCTGCATTTGCAAAATATCCTGTATGAATTTCGATAGCATCGGCATCTAATTTCTTTCCATTTTTGATTATTTCTGTATCTGGATTGATAAACAAACTAACCTTAATTCCGGCTGATTTAAGTTCGTTTATTTTTTCTTCTAAATTCTCAATATCAAGATTTAAACCGCCTTCAGTTGTTATCTCTTCCCTCTTTTCTGGAACCAATGTTACGGAATCCGGATGGACAGATTTTGCAATTGCAATCATTTCAGAAGTAGGAGCCATTTCGAGATTTAGTTTGGTTTGAATTGTCTGACGCAAAATTCGCAAATCCCTATCCTGAATGTGTCTTCGGTCTTCTCGCAAGTGAATTGTAATCTGGTCTGCACCATTTTTTTCAGCGATAAATGCCGCCTCTACTGGATCTGGCTCATTTGTTTTTCTTGCTTGACGAATCGTTGCGATGTGGTCAATATTTATTCCTAACTTTGTCATTTTCTCTCCAAAATATTTGTTAAACTATGTTCTCTACTGGCTTAAAACCTTTGCCCAAAACTTGATAGACATTTTGGATAATCACAAATGCATTTGGGTCGATTAACTTTATGATTCCTTTTAGCTTTGCAACTTCCCTTCTGGAAACAATACAGAGAATTACATCTCTATTTTCTTTGGAATATGCACCTCTTCCCTTTAGAAATGTGACCCCGCGATTCATTTTTTCATATATTGTATCTTTTATAATTTCAGATTTGTCTGAGATAATATAACAGGATTTTGCATATCCAAGTCCTGTAATAATTACATCAATCATTCTGCTTGAGATATAAAGTGCGATGAATCCCCAAAGTGCATATTCAATACCTTTGAATGAGAAAGCGGCAAAACTGATTACTATGAAATCAATCAGGAGAAATGAAGTGCCAGCAGTCATTATCTCTTTATGGCTAAATATCTGTGCGACAATATCAGAACCGCCAGTCGAGCCGCGCGCCCTAAAAACAATTCCCAATCCAATCCCCATCAGAAGTCCGCCATATAACACAGCAAGTAAAGGTTCATCTGTGATTGCTGGAAGATGCAAAATTCTATCAAAAAAATCTGTAAAAAGTGAAAAGACAATCATTCCAAAAAGTGTGCGAGCGCCAAATCGTTTTCCTAAATATTTTATTCCAATTATGAAAAGCGGGATATTGAAAATTAACATTGTAGCACCAATAGGAATTTGAAAAAGATGATGAAAGACAATTGCCAAGCCACTCACGCCGCCAGCAGCAATTTTATTTGGAGAAAAGAATAGCACGAGAGAAAGGGACATCAAAATTGCGCCAAATATAATAAAGATATAATTTAGAATATTTTTTATTTTCATCACTTTTTTGTCCTTTGATTCTTTCTATTCTCCCAAAATTTTGAGAAGAATCTTAATTTCCAAACATTAATAACTGCTTCTCGGACAATCTTTTTTGACATTTTTGACTGACCAACTCGACGCTCGACGAAAATTATTGGAATTTCTTTGATTTGAAATCCACCTTTCCAAACTTTATAATTCATCTCAATTTGAAACGAATATCCGTCAGAAAGGATATTATCAAGATTGATGGATTCTAAAACATTTCTACGAAAGCATTTGAATCCACCAGTTGGGTCTTTTAATGGCATTTTTGTTATAATCCTAACATATTTAGAAGCGAGCAAACTCAATGCCAGCCGACGAGCAGGCCAATTAACAACATTCACACCTTTGATATATCTCGAGCCGATAACAAGATCATTTTCTTTTATCGCTTCCAATAAGTTGGGCAAATCATCAGGTTTATGCGAAAAATCAGCGTCCATTTCAAGAATATAATCATATTTTTTTTGAATTGCATATTTGAATCCAGCAATATATGCGCTCCCCAAACCCATTTTCCCTTCTCTTTCAAGAAGGTGAATTCTGGAATTTTCCTTCATAAGATTTTGAACAAGTTTTGCCGTTCCATCCGGCGAATTGTCGTCCACAATTAAAACTTCGATACAATTATCCTGCTTGAGAATCTCTGGAATCAAATCTGAAACATTTTCAGATTCGTTAAAAGTTGGAACAATCACTAATGCTTTCATTTTTACACTTTATTTATCTAAATTATTTTTCAAAAGTTGTTTTTCATCGACATCACGAAAAACTCGGGTTGGATTTCCGAGCACGATTTTTTCTTTTGGCACATTTTTTGTGACGACAGAACCAGCCGCAACCATTCCATCTTCCTCGATTATTTTTCCGGGCAAAATAGTTGCATTTGTCCCAATTCTTCCGCCAGTTTTGATTGTAACGCCTTTGAAATGTTTGTATCTTTCCTGATCACGTGCCATATAATTATCGTTGCTTGTGGCGACGCAAGGTGCGACGAAACAGTAATCTCCAATTTCCGAATATGCCGTGATATAGACATTTGTTTCGAATTTACAGCGACTTCCGATAGTTACAAAATTTTCAATCGCCACATTTCTTCCGATAATATTTAAATCGCCGATTTTCACATTTTCACGAATTGTAGAAAGATCTGCAATTAGATTTTTTTCCCCAATTTCTGAGCCGACATAAATTATTACATTTGCACCAATTAGACAATCGTTTCCAATTTTTGCAGGAACAAATTTTTTCGCTTTAAAAATACTTCGCGGAGAAAAAAGTGGTTCTTTTCCGATAATTGTATTATCATCAATTCTGACGCAATCTCCAATTTCACTTCCTTTGCGAATTACGACATTATGCCCGATTAGGCAATTACTTCCGATTTTCACGGCATCTTCAACGATCACATTATATCCGAAATTTATGTTTTTACCAATTACAGCACTTTTCGAGATTTTCTTGCTCATTACATCTCCTTTCTAATTTTTACAAATTCATTTTTTTTCTCTCATCTATGTCAATAAATTTTGATTTTATAAAATAAAATATAATTTTTTCAAATAGGATAAAAAAACTTTGACAAAATTTTTTCATCTTTTAAATTTAGTTTTTTTAAAAACAGGAGTAAAAATGGTAGAAGAAAAGACAGTAAAGAAAACTACTTTAATTGAAGTTTTATTAGTAATTTTGATTGTCGGTATAATTGTAATTTTGGTTTTTCCGCCGATTGCAAATTCAAAAAAACGAGAAAGAATCAAAGAGGAAGTTTTTCCGACTTTTAATCTCATTCTGCAAGAGAATGAAAAATTTTTTAAGGAAAATGAATATTACGCATTTGATATCAGTCAATTAAATATTACAAATTTGAATGATAGAAAATATTTTAAATTTACATTAACTGATTCTACGATGGTGGCGACCACAACTGCAAAATTTGGGAAAGCTAGCGCAAAAATAATTTATAATTTCTCGGCAAAATCCTGGTCAGTTAATGGCGAAAAAGGTGTTATCGATAGAGATTGGTTGCCATAAATCTCTTTGATTTTTATTTTCCAAATTTTTGATATTTTTTTAAAATCTCTTTTCCAAAATTAGAAATTTTTAATGATAAATTTTTTTCCGATATTATTATATCCAGAAATTCACTACCATATTTGGTTTCTTTACCCATTTTATTTTAGAAAACTTCCGGAAATAATTGCCGATTTGCCATATCGGATTGATCTCTCCACAAAAAACTCAATCCCAATTTTAATAATTGCAAAAGATGCTAAAAAATTTCCGATATCGTTAGATAAAATTAGAATTACCATTCAGTCAAAACAGCTTAATATTCAGAAGAAAATCGAACTAAATCATAATTTGAATGGCAAGTATTTTAGCCAGATAATAGAAGTTGATTTTCCCGAAATTGATTATTCTCAACGAGCAGAAATTACAATAATTTTTCATATAACTCGCCAGAAAGACCAAAAAGAATTTGTTTTTGAGAATGACAATTTGCCTGGATTTCATACGAAATTTACAACATATCTTGCCAAAGAATCACTGCCAAAGTTTGAAAATTGGTTTTCAGGTGACCCGCATTTTCACTCGAATTTTACAGATGACCAAGTGGAATTTGGCGCTGATATAAATTCAGCGGTTCACCTTGCGAAAAGAATGAATCTCGATTGGTTTTTTGTGACAGATCATTCTTACGATTTGGATGATTGCGAGAATAATTATCTGAAAAATAATCCCGAATTTCCTAAATGGAAGAAAATGAAAAATGCTGTAAAAACAATCCAGAAAGAAGAAAAATATCCAATTTTGTTTGGCGAAGAACTGTCTTGTGGAAATTCCAAAAACAGAAATGTTCACCTTTTGTTAATCAATAATGAAAAATTTATTCAAGGTTCTGGCGATAGTGCTGAAAAATGGTTTCGAAATAATCCATCCGTTTCGTTACAAAATGTGCGCAAAACATCAGAAAAAAATTCTCTACTGATTTCAGCCCATACTTTTGAAAATTTCTACAATCCGGTTCAAATGATTCTTCTTAAAAGAGGTGCTTGGAATGAGAATGATATTGTTGATAACAGAATTCAGTATCTCCAAATATTGAATAGAAAAAATCGGCAGTATATCTCTAATGCAAAGAGAAAATGGATAAAACTTCTTCTGGAAAAACATCGGATAATTATTTTAGCGGGCAATGATGCGCATGGACACTTTAATGTGAAACGAGCCGTTAAAATACCATTGTTGTGCCTGTTTTCGTCAAATGACCAGATATTTGGAAATTTGCGAACATTCTTCAAATCTGACGAAAAACTTACAGCAAAAAATTTTATAAGTGAATTTCAAAAAAATCGTATTTGTGTGACCGATGGTCCTCTTGTAAATTTTTCTATAAATAATTCAGAGATTGGTTCGGGTATAAAAAATTCGGAAGAATTCGAATTTCAAATCAATGCAATCTCTTCCGAAGAATTTGGAATGATAAAAAAAATTATTATTTTTTCTGGAGATTTTGAAAATAAACAAGAAAAATTGGAGAGAAATTTGAAAATATCAGATTACAAATTTTCTGATAAATTTATAATAAAAAATGAAAATCAAGATTATTTTCGAGTTGAAATTTATACAAAAAATGGAAAATTTTGTTGGACAAATCCAATTTGGATTGATAAAAAATAATCAAACTTTGACAAAGATGATAGGAAAAAAATTATTGGAAAATCGATGAAAAAGTATTATTTAGTTTTTTTATTATTTATTTTTTTTACATCATTAATCTGTTCTGAAGAAATCCAAAAACCAGTTGATAGATGGCTTAGCAAAGATAAATTTTCACATTTAACCGCATCAACATTTTTATATTGTTGGAATTTTGAATTGCTGAATAATGGTTGCCAAATGGACAGAAATTCAAGCAGAGTGTTCGCAATTAGTATCACAGAATTTTGGGGATTGGCAAAGGAAATTCACGATTCAAAAAAAGAAAACAATCATTTCAGTTACAAAGATTTGGCATTCAATACTTTGGGTTGTGCCATCGGAATTTTAATTTGTAATCAACAATGAAAACTTACGGAAAATTTCTAAAAGAAATTCGCGAAGATAAAAATATCTCAATTGAAGATGTTTCAAAAATGACAAAAATAAAAGTGGAACATCTCTCTGCAATTGAAAATGAAAATATCGATGATGTGTTAATTCCAAGTTATGCAAGGATGAAAGTTTTGAATTATGCTCGATATTTGGAAGCCGATATCGGAAAAGTTCTTAAATTATTTGATATGCATAAACTTGATGTTAAAGATAAAAAGAGCATTCTTTTTACCTCAAAAGCGAAGAAAAAATATAAGAAAAAAATCCTCGTAAATAAAATTGTTTTTCAGATAATTGGAACGGTTATTTTTATCTCTGCAATTTTTATTATTGGAATAAATCTTTCACAAGAAATAAAAACTCAAAGAGAAAAAATGAAGGCGAGTCCTCAGGAAATTGCCCAAATTTCCGAAGTAAAAAAGATTGAAAAAGAAAAAATAAACGAGAATAATTCGAATGAAATTCACGACAATTTTCATTACAAAGATGAAGAACTTTTGAGCAAATATATTACGAATAATAAGAAATCTAAATGGATTGTTCGACCGAAATTTATAAAAGAACAATGAAAAAATTTTTAAAAATCAAATTTAAGGAAAGTTGTGCAAAAAGTAGAAATCAAACACTTTTTGAATTATGTAAAAAAACCGGGAAGATATCTCAACAATGAGTTAAATTGCAAAAAAAAAACAGTTACTGAAAAGAAATTAAATTTTGCTTTGGCATTTCCAGATTTGTATGAAATTGGAATGTCGCATCTCGGTTTGAAAATTCTCTATTCGATAATTAATAGGGAAGAGAATTTTGTTGCGGACAGAGTTTATGCGCCCGCACAAGATTTGATTGATATTCTGCGTAAAAATAAAATTCCACTTTTTTCTATCGAAGATAAAATTCCGCTAAATCAATTTGATGTTGTCGGATTTACATTGCAATATGAATTGACTTATGCCAATATCCCGTTGATGCTCGAACTGGCGAATATTCCAATTCTTGCGGAAAATCGAGAGGAAAATTCTCCTTTGATAATTGCAGGTGGACCTGGCGCATTCAATCCTGAACCGCTCTCTATATTTTTTGATGCTTTTGTAATAGGCGATGGAGAAGATATTATCGTTGAGATTGGAAAAATTCTGTGGCAAAATAAGAATATTCCTCGCAACGAAAAACTTCAAAAACTATCGAAATTAAAAGGTGTGTATGTTCCGCAATTTTATCAGCAAATATCAGATAAGACGGGAACTTATATCGTTCCGAAAAATTCTGAAAATCACAAATCCAAGATTGAGAAAAACATTTTTGCCGATTTTGATAATTTTGATAAGATACATTTTCCGCATTTGGCTCCACTAATTCAGATAATTCATGACAGATCTGTTATCGAAATTATGCGTGGATGCAGTCGCGGCTGTCGGTTTTGTCAAGCGGGAATGATTTATAGACCTGTCCGAGAAAGAGATGAAGAAGTCATTTTGGATATCGCAAATCAAGAGGTCAAAATGAGCGGTTGGGAGGAAATTTCCCTCAGCTCATTATCAACTTCAGATTATTCGCAGATAGAATATGTGATATCGAAATTGACTGAAAATTTTCCAAAAACAGCAACTGCACTCTCACTTCCGTCATTGAGAATAGATGCTTTTGATAAAAAATTTGCAAAATCTGTAACAAAAATGATTGGAGGAAGTTTGACTTTTGCGCCAGAAGCTGGAAGCCAACGACTCAGAAATATACTCAATAAACAGATTTCGGAAGAAGATATTTTCGATTCAATTTTGTCGGCAATTGCGATTGGACTTCATTCCGTGAAATTGTATTTTATGATTGGTCTTCCCTTTGAAACCGAGAATGACATTCAGGAAATTATTAATCTGATTGAAAAAATTCACACCTTCACGCCGAAAACCAAAAGATTGAAAATCAATGTAACTCTTTCTGCTTTTATTCCTAAGCCATTTACGCCATTTCAATGGTCTGCTCTCGAAAAAAGAGAAAATCTTTTGGAAAAAATTTATGCTGTGAAAAATCATTTCAAAAGAGATAAAAAAGTTAAGATAAAATACCATTCAGTCGAACAATCACTTTTGGAAGCTGTGATTTCAAGAGGTGACAGAAAGGTTGGAAAATTGATTTTGGATTCATACAAAAATGGAGCAAAATTTGATGCGTGGGATGAGTTTTTTGATTTTTCAATTTGGGCAAAATCTGCTCAAAAAAATGATATTAATTTCGATGAATATTCTGACTCAAAAGATATAAATCAGAATTTATGCTGGGAGCATATCGACGCGGGCATTGATAAAGAATTTTTGAAAAATGAATTTAGGAAATCAAAAAATGGAGAAATTACACTTGATTGTCGCGAAAGCAGTTGCCAAAATTGTGGAATTTGTGAAAAAGCAGAACCAAAATATGTGGATAAAAAAACGAAGCAAAAAACAAGTTTTACAAAATCGAATATTTCGAAAAAAGAATTTCAATCAGTAAATTTCAAATATCGAATATTTTACCAAAAAATCGATAATTTAAGATTTTTTTCGCACAGAGATTTGATGCGAATGATTTATAAAATTGTTCGGAAAAGTGGTCTTCCAATTCAATATACAAAGGGTTTTTCGCCGCATCCAAAACTATCTTTTGGTCCGCCAATGTCATTGGGAATATCTGGCGAAAATGAATTTTTTGACATTAATCTTCTTAGAAAAATTAGAGAAAAAGAAATTTTTGAAAACCTGAATTTTAATCTTCCGAAAGGATTTATTTTGAAAAAAGTAGAATTTTTAACTTCAATAAATCAAAAAATATCTAATTATAAATTTGAAGAAATTTGCGTGGAATTTTCTCATAAATTTAATTGGAAAAATGGACTTTCGGCGTTCGAAAATAAAAAATTTTTGATAGAAAAAAGAGGAAAAGTTGTAAATTTGAAAGACGTGATTCAGAATATTAGATTAGATAAAAATAATTTAACAATCGAAAAAAAAATATCAGGTGCTAATATCTTTGATATTTTAGAAAATATTTTCCAATATCCTTGGGAAAAAGTCGATGAATTAAATATAATTAGAAAAAAATGTTTTAGAAAAATATAGAAAGGATTTTTATTATGAAAAGTAAAATGGTAATAAATGTAGGAAATTTCGTGAGCAGAATTGCGCTTTTGGAAGATAACCAATTGGTTGAATTAACCGTCCATAAGATGGAAGAGCGAGAAATTGTTGGCAATATCTATAAAGGAATTGTGAAAGATAATGTGCCCGGAATGGGTGCTGCATTCATCGATATCGGATTGGAAAGAACTGGATTGTTGCACTTTCGCGATGCTGAACCAGATTTTCTCGATAATGAAGAATTGGAGGATAAGAAATTTGTCAAAGAGGTGAAAGATGATATCAGCAAAATGGGAAATCTGCTCAAAGTCGGAAATGATGTTATGGTTCAAGTTGAGAAAGCACCTTTTGAGAAAAAAGGTTCTCGTTTGACTGGCGAAATCTCAATTCCAGGAAGATATATGGTTTTTATCCCGAATAAAAATAATGTCGCAATCTCGAGAAAAATTTCAGAACATAAAGAGAAAAGGAGATTAAAAAAAGTTTTCCGAAAAATCAAAGATAAAAATGTTGGATTAATTGTGCGAACGAATGCGAATCTCAAACCAGATTCAACATTTAAAAAAGAATATTCAATTCTGAAAAAAACCTGGCAAGATATTTTGGATAGATATAATGATGTTCCCGCTCCGAGCTGTATCTACGATGAAAATGACTTGAGCTCCGTTGTGATTACGAATTTGATAAACAAGGAAATCGACGAAATTATACTCGATTCAAAACCAGAAAGAAACAAAATTATCAAAATGTTGAAGGGAACGACACCAGGAATGCTAAAAAAAATAAAACTCTATCAGGAAAAATCAAATATTTTTGACGCATTCGGAATTGAAAAAGAGATTTATAAAATCTCGCATCCAAGAATTTATATGAAAAATGGAAGCTTCATCGTCATTCAAAAAACCGAAGCATTGGTCTCGATTGATATTAATACAGGCAGTTTTGTTGGCGGTGATAGTTTGGAGGAAACAGTCACCAAAACCAATATTAATGCGATGAAAGAGATTGCAAGATTGATAAGGCTGTTTGATTTAAGCGGAATGATAATCATCGATTTTATCGATATGAAGAGCGACGCAAATCGGGAAAAGGTTTTCAATATTTTTAAAAAGGAGATGAAAAAAGATTATTCCGTTCACAAAATATTTTTGACAAGTCCATTAAATTTAATTGAGATGACTCGTAAAAGATCGCGCTCAAATCTACTCTCATCTTTTTTTGAAACTTGTCCTTTTTGTGACGGACTTGGAAGAATTTTGGATAGAGCTTATGTTGCAAACAATCTGATAAAATGGCTTGATAGAGCTGAAAAATATCATCCGCAAGATGAGTTTGAGATATTTGTTCATCCATTAGTTTTTCAACATATTTCAGAGAAAAATTTGTTATCAAAATCAAATTATCATTTTGATATAAAATTCCAGAAAGATGAAGATTTGTATCAAAATCAATTTAGAATTATTTCAATAAAATCTCAAAAAGATATAACAAATATGTATAAAACTTGACACGAAAATTTAATTTTCAAAATTTAGCAATTCTTAGGAGAAATAATGTATGCTATTGTAGAATTAAAAGGGCAACAGGTAAAAGTTCAGAAAAATGAAGTGCTGAAAGTTCCATTTCTTGAGGAACACGAGATTGGAAAAGAGTTTGAAATTAAAAATGTTTTACTTGTAAAAGTTTCAAAAGTTCCGAAAATTGGAAAACCAAAAGTAAAAAATGCAAAAGTTATTGCTGAAGTTCTTTCGCACGGAAAAGATAAAAAGATAATTGTGTTTAAGAAAAAGCGACGAAAGGGCTATAAAAGAAAGCAAGGACATCGGCAGCAATTTACTGAAATCAAAATTACGGATATCAAAGGATAAAAATGGCACATAAAAAAGGTGTTGGTAGCACTCAAAACGGAAGAGATAGTAATCCGCAATATCTCGGCGTGAAAAAATATTCTGGCGAATTTGTTTATGCTGGAAATATAATCGTGAGACAACGCGGAACTAAAATTCATCCAGGAAACAATGTTGCACTTGGAAATGACTACACAATATTTTCCCTGATTGATGGATATGTAAAATTTGAAAGGCAAAAATCTCCAAGAAATATTAAATTCAAGAAAAATAGACGCCGAGTAAGTGTCTATTCTGAAGTTAATTAATTTTCTTGAAAGATTTTCGAAAGGCAATCTAATTTTGGATTGTCTTTTTTTTTGCGAATTTTTCAAGAAATATTTTGACAACAAGAATTGTAATTTGATAAAAAGTAGTAAACTACACAAAAAATGAATTAGGAGCAAAAGTGTCATTTGTCCATTTGCACAATCATACGCAGTATAGCCTTTTAGACGGTGCTTGCCGAATCACAGAAATGATTGAGTTGGCAAAAAAAGATGGAATGCCTGCCGTAGCAATTACCGACCACGGAAATATGTATGGAGCGATTGATTTCTATGAACAGGCAACTGAAGCGGGTTTGAATCCAATTATCGGAATGGAAACTTACATTATCGATGGAAGTATTCATTCAAAAAAAGATAGAAAAAAAACGCGATATCATCTCACTCTTCTCGTTAAAAATCTTACTGGATATTATAATTTAATCAAACTTTCCAGTATCGCATTTCTCGAAGGATTTTATTATAAACCACGAATTGATAAGAAGTTACTAAAAAAATATTCTGAAGGATTAATCGCTTTGAGTGGTTGCTTTAAGGGCGAATTACCACAACTTATTCTTGCTGGAAAATACGAGAAAGCAAAAAAAAATCTCATTACTTATCAAGATATTTTTGGGAAAGAAAATTTCTTTTTGGAAATTATGCGACTTGATTTGGAAGATGAAGAAGTTGTTATCAATGGATTGATAAAATTGTCAGAAGAGACAGGCGCAGAACTAGTTTGCACAAATGACAATCACTATTTACAAAAGTCAGGCGCGAAAGTCCACGATGTTCTTTTATGCGTTCAAACAGGAAAATTATTGAGTGATGAAAATCGGATGAAATTCAATACAGACCAGGTTTATTTCAAAACTACCAACGAGATGCAGAAACTCTTTTCCGATTTTCCAAGTGCATTTGAAAATACAGTAAAAATCGCTGATAAATGTAATCTAAAACTTAAATTTGATAAATTTCTACTTCCGAAAATTTCTATCCCAGACAAATATAAAAATATGGATGATTATCTGAAGAAAATTGTTTTTCAGGAAGCGGAAAAAAAGTATGAAAAGGTGACTGAAAAAATCAAAAAGCGAATCGAATACGAATTAGAAATCATTGAAAAAACTGGTTTCGCTGGATATTTTTTGGTCACTCGCGAAATTGTTATGGCAGCACGAAAAATGGGAACAATGGTCGGTCCAGGAAGAGGTTCCGCAGCCGGCAGCATAGTTTCGTATCTTACTGATATTACGCGAATTGATCCGCTAAAATATGATTTGATTTTTGAGAGATTTCTCAATCCCGACAGAATTAGTATGCCAGATATCGATATAGATTTTTCTGCAGAAACGCGCAATAATGTGATTGATTTTATCGTGAAAAGATTCGGCAGAAAAAATGTCAGTCAGATTATCACTTTTGGTTCGCTGAAAGCTAGAATGGTTGTTCGAGATGTCGGACGAGTTATGGGATTATCGCAAAGTGAAGTGAACAGAATTGCAAAAATGATTGATACGCGCCCGGGAATTACACTCAAACAAGCGATGGCATATAATCCAGATTTGAAGGAATTGATTGAGAGTAAAGATGAAAATAAACAACTGATGGAGTACTCTCAAATTTTGGAGGGACTTCTTCGTCATTTTGGCGTTCACGCTGCTGGTTTGGTCGTCGCGCCAGATGATTTGATGAATTATGTTCCACTTGCGAAAAGTATAAAAGATGAGAGTGTCATCACGCAATATGAAGGCAAATGGCTGGAGAAATTGAAACTCCTGAAATTGGATTGCCTTGGTCTGAAAAATCTTACAGTCATCGAAAAAACTATCGAATCAATAAAAACAAATTATAATGAAAAAATCGATATTGACAAAATCAATTTAAATGATATAAAAACTTATGAACTTCTTTGCAATGGCGATACTGACGGCGTATTTCAGTTTGAAAGCACAGGAATGCGGACTGTTCTTATGCAAATCAAACCGAACTGCATTGAAGATTTGGCAATTTGCACAGCATTGTATAGACCTGGTCCTCTAAATAGCGGAATGCACAAGGTTTACATAAGAAGAAAAAACGATGAAGAGGATATCGTTTATCTGCATCCAAAGATTGAGGAAATTCTTAGACCAACTTATGGTGTCATAATTTTCCAAGAACAAGTTATGCAAATTGCGAATAAATTAGCAGGTTTTACCTTCAGCGAAGCAGATGTCTTGCGAAAAGCGATGTCGAAAAAGATAAAATCTGTAATGAATAGATTAAAACCAAAATTTATCGAAGGTTCAGTAAACAACGGCGTTAATAAACAAACTGCAAAAAAAATTTTCGAGCTAATTGAAAAATTTGGGCAATATGGATTTAACAAATCTCACAGCGTTGCTTACGGCATAATTTCGTATCAAACAGCATATTTAAAAGCGAATTATCCCACAGAATTTATGGCTGCACTTATGACAGTTGAGCAAAATAATGATAAAATTGCAAAATTTATCAATAATTGTAAAAGAATGAAAATTGAAGTGCTTCCGCCAGATGTAAACAGAAGTGAATACAATTTCACAGTTGTAAAAAAATCCGCATTAAGTAATGAAAACAGTGAAATCATTTTTGGTCTAAAAGCGATAAAAAATATGGGAGAAAATGCTTCAAAGGCAATTGTAGAAGGACGAAAGAGCAATGTAAAATATTCTAATATCTTCGGATTTTGCGAAAAAATAGAAATCACAAATATAAATAAAACTTCGCTGGAAAGTTTGATTGCCACCGGCGCGATGGATAATTTGGATGGAAATAGAGCACAAAAATATGCTGTAATCGAAACTGCATTAAATTTCGGAGCCCAAAAAAATATCGAAAAAAACAGAGGTCAATCCTCACTTTTTGATAATGATTTTGAAGAAAAAAATATCTATCCCGCACTCCCAAAAATTGATGATTGGAAATTGAGTTATAAATTGCAAAGGGAGAAAGAACTTCTTGGATTCTACATTTCTGGACATCCATTGGCAAATCACAAAGAGGAAATTCATTTTACTGCAAATTTTGATACGAAAAAATATAAAGAATTTTCAGAAAATAAAGAAAAAATTTCCGGAGATTTGAGAATTTTTGCCTTACTAAATGAAATTTCCCAAAAAACTGATAGAAACGGAAATTTGATGGCATTTCTAAAATGCGAAGATTTATACGGCAAATTCGAAGTGGTACTTTTTGCTACACTATATTTAAAATATGGAAAAAATCTAAAAGAGGGAGAAATATTTTATTTCGTCGGACGAATTTCGAATAAAGATTCACAAAATGCAGAGAACTTAAAATTTGTCGCCCAAAGAATAATTCCAATAAATTCATTAAATAAAAAACTTTCAGGAAATGTCTTTATCGATATTTCTGAAACGAATATAGGAAAGATTAATTTGAAATCGTTTGTGAAAAATATATCGGCAGAATCTGGAAAATTCGCATTGCACTTTCGAGTGAAAACAAAAATTTTTGGTCTACTTGATATCGCTTCTCAAAAATATAAAATATTTCCTGGAAAGAAATTTTATGATTTCGTAAATAAAAATAATGAATATTTTGAAAAAGTGAAGGTTGAATTTCAATGAAAAAAAATATAATTATCTTAATTATTTTTCTGATTCCACAACTAATTTTTGCAAAACTTCCGGTCTTTTTTGATTGCAACAAATTTTTGAATGAAAATGGAAATACGATATTCGAAATCACTCACAAAATCTCGCACAAGGATTTACAATTTAAATTTTTTGAAGAGAAATATCATTCGCAAATTGAAATCGATTTTTCGATATTAAATCAAAATGACGAAAAGTTGTATAATAAGAAATATTCGGCGTTAATCTCAATAAATCCCCAAAAGATTGTTAATACTTCAGAAGAATTTTACATTGATAAAATTATTGCGGAAGTGAAACCTGGAATTTATCAATTAGTTGTAAAAATTTCCGATATGTTAAATGAAAATTCTATCACTTGGAACAAAACTTTTCACACAATCAATCCCGATAAAATTTCTATTAGCGACATTGAAATTAATTCGTTTTGCAAATCAGATACAACCGAGAGTTTTGCAAACTTCAAACGAGATAATATCATATTTCTGGTCAATCCAAATCATCTAATAAATCCTGAGATTGCTCCAAATTTTGTTTATTATTTTGAAATTTACAAACCCAATAAAAAAATTGATGAGTTCTATAATTTGCATATTGAAATTAGTTCAAAATTTGGTTCAGTGCATTATCAAAAAGATGAAAAAATGCAGCTTCAAAAATACAAAAAAGTTTTTTATGATTCTGTTTCAGTGGCAAATTGGGAATCTGGAAGTTATGAAATTTTTCTAACTATTTTTGATTCATCTGGGAATAAAATTACTTCTTCAAATGAGATTTTGTATATAAAAAAAGGTGAGAAAAAGATTTCAAAAAAGGACGCTGAGTCGGAATATAAATTTGCAAAATACTTTCTAACGAGTCAGAAAAAAAGGATTTACGAAAATTTAGATAATAAATCGAAAATAGATTTTCTGGAAAAATTTTGGCGAGAAAATGACCCAAATCCAATTTCGGAAGTGAACGAATTTAAGAGAGAAATTATTCAACGAACAGAATATGCAAATCAAAATTTTTCACATTTTGAAGATGGCTGGAAAACCGATAGGGGAAGGATTTATATCAGATTTGGGAAGCCAGAAGATGTCATTGATAGGAGTTTTAATTATCGAGCAAAACCGTATATTATTTGGAAATATTATGGTTTTTCAGGCGGGAAAAAGGTGTATATTTTTGTTGATTTTTCTGGGCAAGGAAATTACAAATTGGTCTATCGTGAAAATGATGAAAAGGAATGTACAGACCCGAATTGGGCGAATTATCTTGGACCTTATTTTGATGTTCGGGAATTGGAATAAAAATTTGTCAATGAAGTTCCGAAAAAAGCATTTTTTATATGATGAAATTTGTAATTTTTGTCTTTTGCAATATATTGTATTGTGATTATATCAAATCGTACAGGCGATTCTAACTCATATTTGGCGAGATAATGATAAGTTGTTTTTATGATTTTATCCTTTTTATTTTCCGTTATTGCATCGAGTGGTCCACCAAATTTATCAGATTGTCTCGCTTTCACTTCAACAAAAATAAGCTGATTGTCCTTTTTGCAAATAATATCAATTTCGCCGTACACGGAATGATAATTTCTTTTCAGAATTTCGTAATCGTTATTTTCCAAAAATTGGGCAGCTATATCTTCGCCAAATTTAGCAAGTTTTTTTCTATTCATATTTTTCCAAAATTTCTGAATTTGAAGCAAAGAAGCAAGAAATATAAAAAAAATTATTTCACAATCAGCACATTTAACAACCTAATTTATACTAAAATATGTTCGTAGAAATCGCATTTCCGATAAATAATCCGAATACATTTACATATAATATTTCAGAAAATTTTCAACCAAAAATTGGACAAAGAGTTATTGTAAATTTCAATTATCGCCTACAAACTGGCATCATTATTGGATTTCCAAATAAGATAGATTTTGGAATCAGGAAGATAAAACAAATTCAGGAAATTCTGGATGATGAACCGATAATTAATAAGGAATTATTTCATCTCGGAAAATGGATTTCGAATTACTATTTTTGTCCTATTGGTATTGTGCTAAAAGCTATGCTGCCAGCCGGAATGAGTATAAACACAATTCAAAATGTTACATTGAAAAATAAAAAGTGCAGCATTCCAAAATATAAAAATATCATTGATATTCTGAAAAAATCATCTTCACCAATTTCTGTTGAGCAATTCAAAAAGCAGAAAATTGCATCACTTTTTAAGAATCTTCTGGAAATGGAAAATAAAGATATTATTGAAATCGAAAGAACTTTCAGGAGGAAAATCAGAAAAAAAACTGTAAATTTCATTCAAATATTAGACAAAAAAGAGAAAATTGATTTAACTTCTAAGCAAAAAGCATTACATAAAATTCTGAAAAATGAGAAAAATCCTGTTCCTATTTCTGAAATCGTCTCAGAATTTTCATATAGTTTGATAAATAATTTGAAGAAAAAGGGAGTTGTGAAAATTTTCACAAAGGAGATTTATCCGAACATTTTTGAAGATATAAATAAAATTCAGCCATTGAAATTTGAACATACTGAAGAGCAGAAAAATGTTCTTTGTGAGATAAAAAAACCAATTTTAGATAATAAATTTGAGACATTTCTCTTGCAAGGTGTAACTTCAAGTGGGAAAACAGAAGTTTATATTCAAGCGATGAAAAGTGTGATTGGAAAAGGCAAAACAGCGATTTTACTCATTCCCGAAATTTCATTAACACCGCAAACTGTTGAAAGATTTTATGCACATTTCGGAGATGAAATCGCAGTTCTTCATAGCAAACTTTCTGACAATGAGCGGCTTTTTATCTGGAATGAGATTAATTTTGGAAGGAAAAAAATTGTCATCGGTGCAAGAAGTGCAATATTTGCTCCATTAAAAAATATCGGCTTGATTATTGTTGATGAAGAGCATGAAAATTCATACAAACAATCTGAGCGAATTCCTTTATACAATGCACGAGATGTGGCTGTATTGCGCGGAAAATTGAATAATTCAACAGTGATTTTGGGGAGTGCGACGCCATTTTTGGAATCTTATTTCAACACAAAACTCGAAAAATATCATTTGCTCGAAATGAAAAAAAGAGTGAAAAATCAAATTTTGCCTAAATTAACAATTGTCGATATGCGTAAAGAAGACAACCATAGCGAGTTGTTTTCTGAAATTCTTAAAACGAAAATTGAAGATAGATTGCATAAAAATGAGCAGATAATTCTCTTTCAAAATCGGCGCGGATATGCCTCTTATATTCAATGTGTGAAGTGTGGAAAAGTTTTCAAGTGCCAAAATTGCAACATCAGTTTGACATACCATTCTTACAGCCAGAAGATGATTTGCCATTATTGTGGATATAGCCAGAAATTGCCGCAAAAATGCCCAGAATGTGAAAGTTATATTTTCAATTTTGGTCTGCCTGGAACGGAGAAAATTGAGAAAAATTTGGAATTTATATTTCCATCGGCAAAGATTGTGCGAATGGATTCAGATACAACGACGAGGAAGGCGAGTTATCAGAATATTTTTAATAGAATGAAAAATGGGCACATCGATATCCTTCTTGGAACGCAAATGATAATTAAAGGATTGGATTTTCCGAATGTAACTCTTGCTGGAATTATTTCAGCAGATGTAAACTTAAATTTGCCAGATTTTCGTGCAAGCGAACGAAATTTTCAGCATATTGTTCAAGTTGCTGGACGAACGGGAAGAAGTGAGAAAAAAGGCGAAGTCATCATTCAGACATTTAATCCGAAGCATTACAGCATTCAATTTGGGCAGAAACAAAACTTTATAGATTTTGTTAATCACGAACTGGAATTACGCAAAAAACTTCACTATCCGCCTTATACAAAGTTAGTTAGAATTTTATTCCGTTTGAACAATAAAGAGAATCTTCAAAAGATAGTATTCGGAATTCGAAGAGAGGTTAACAAATTAGGGCGAATTGATGATAGAATAATTTTAGGACCAGTTTTGGCGCCAATTAGCAAAATTCATAAACAATTTCGATATCACATTATTGTAAAAGCTAAAGATAGAAAAACCGTAAATGAGTTTATTAATCAGTTCAAAGCGAGAATTAAAATCCCGAAATATGTCAAAGTCCACATCGATGTTGACCCAATTTCACTTTTATGACAAATTTTCTACCAAAAGCTTTACACAAAATTGAATCATATTTTTATAAGATACAATCATCAAAAGTATATTAATTTTACTTTTTTATTGACATAGATTTTCTCAAATTAAATTTATTTTACCTAAAAATATTTTTTATTGATAAAAAAGTTCTTAAATTATAAATGACATTTAAGGATAGAAAAATGAGTAAAATAATATTATTTGCTGTTTCAATATCACTTTTAATTTCGTGTAATGGTGTATCAATGAAGACGATAGAAGTGTTTCATAAAAACAAAAATCCATCTTTGCAGACATTAGAAAAAGTTAATGTGATTTTGATGAAATATAAAGACAAATATAAAATATCTTATCATCTTATTACAGATTCAGAAAATATGGATTTAATCGAGAAATACAATTTGCCGGAAACACATTTTCCTTTCGCAATAGTGATTAACAGAAAATATTCAGCAAAACTTGAAGATGAAAAAATTCATTTTGTCCATTTCCCGCATTTTATGCATGGAATAGGTCGTCACGAAGGAAATTGGTCGTTAGCTGATTTGGAAACTGTGTTGAAGAATAATCTTTTACTACTTGATAAAAATATTTTACCAGAACGAGAAGAAGATAATAATGAACCTTGTGAAGATGAAATAAATTAGTTATGCGGAAACAGAGCATCTTCCTCTTTTGAATTTTGTCAGCCAGTTGGCGGATTATTTCTCTTTTCCCGT
>JACKQG010001946.1_pt1 | contig 25603 bp, 22 predicted proteins | sample 8237621 | NCBI WGS metagenome assembly JACKQG01 (sample SAMN15677084, study PRJNA649215) | marine metagenome | biome: marine; feature: Black Sea; material: saline water; isolation source: suspended particulate matter (SPM) from the Black Sea western gyre | collected 2013-06-09/2013-06-10 | depth... | reverse complement strand
GAACAGTCCAAAGTGGAGTTTGCGCTTTTCGACCGCGCGCGAGTCGAACCGACTGACGTGTCGTTCAAGGAGGCGATCGAATTCGCCCAGGCCGACTCGTTCGATGCGTTCGTTGCCGTCGGCGGCGGTTCGGCCATCGACACCGCCAAAGTGGCCAATCTGTATTCCACATACCCGGCTGACTTGCTGGACTATGTCAACGCACCGATCGGCCAGGGCAAACCGATTCCGGGACCACTAAAGCCGTTGATCGCCATACCGACGACCGCGGGCACAGGCAGTGAAACAACAGGCGTCGCGATTTTTGATCTCGTCGAAATGCACGCGAAAACGGGGATCGCTCATCGTCGCTTGAAGCCCACATTGGGTCTGATCGATTCGGACAACACCAAGACGCTGCCTCCGATGGCAGCGGCGTCGACCGGCCTGGACGTGTTCAGCCACGCGTTGGAGTCGTATACCGCTGTGCCGTACGGGCAGCGGCCCGCACCCGAACGACCGTCGCTGCGTCCGGCATACCAAGGATGCAATCCCATTAGCGATATTTGGTCGGCCGAAGCCGTTCGCGTGGCAGCCAAGTATTTGCCGCGCGCCGTGGAAGATCCCGACGACGACGAAGCTCGCGGTGCCATGATTATGGCGGCCGCCTACGCAGGAATCGGCTTCGGTAACGCGGGAGTGCACGTGCCGCATGGAATGTCCTACCCGGTGTCCGGAATGGTGCGCGAGTACCGCCCGCCCGGTTACGACGTGGATTGGCCGATCGTGCCGCATGGAATGGCGGTGATCCTGAACGCACCGGCGGTTTTTCGGTTCACCGGCCCGGCGTGCCCGGAACGTCACCTTCGTGCCGCCGAGTGGCTAGGCGCCGACATCTCGGACAAACGGCCGGATGACGCGGGGCGAATCCTCGCGGACAAGGTGACGGAGTTCATGCAGCGTCTGGGAATTCCCAACGGCTTGAGCGCGATCGGCTACACACGCGACGACATTCCCGCTTTGGTCAAAGGCACGCTGCCTCAGCATCGCGTTACGAAGTTGTCGCCACGGCCTGTTGGTGAAGAGGAATTGACGGCTCTGTTTGAGGACGCGATGGTGGCCTGGTAGGTGGTCGTCGGGTGATTCTCGTGAGAAGAAGTAGGCCCACGGATGGCATAGCGAGACCACGGATGGAAGACTTGATGTCGTAAGTGGAACTGTTGTTGTCTGGTTATGAGGCTCTGCCTCGTGACCGGCTGTCCCTGAGGCTCCGCCTCGTATGGGACCGGCAGAGCCGGCAAGACAGCGCGTTCCCAGGCGGGAGCCTGGGAACGAGAAGCTCAGAACAGATAATGTGAAGAAGGATTTGGTTATGTCCCTGGAACGATTGAAGAATCTTGTCGGAGGAGAATGGATCGAACCGGAGAATCAGGGCTATTTGGGCGTGGAGAACCCTGCGTCGGCGGAGGTGATTGGCCAGGTGCCGCTCTCGACGCCCGACGAAGCCGATCGGGCTGTGGCCGCGGCTGCGGCGGCCTTCGACCAGTGGAGTGCCACGCCTGTTGCGCGGCGTTGCGAATTGCTTTTCAAGTTTGCCGAAAAGCTTCGCGGCAACTCTGAGGATTTGGCACGTTTGATATCCAAAGAAAACGGCAAGTCGTTGCCCGACTCGCGAGCCGAAGTCAAACGAGCTTTGGAGAACACGGAAGTCGCTTGCGGTATGCCGATCCTTGCGCAGGGCGATAAGCTGATCGGAGGCGCAGCCGATATCGACGGCGAGGTGATTCGTCTGCCGATCGGCGTGTTCGGCATGATCGCGCCGTTCAACTTCCCGATGATGGTACCGTTCTGGTTCTATCCGTATGCGTTGGCGACGGGCAACACGTACGTGGTCAAGCCATCCGAGCAGACTCCTTACGGTATGCACCGAGTGGCAGAATTGATGGAAGAATCCGGTTTTCCGCCCGGAGTATTCAACGTCGTTCACGGCGACCGAACGGCGGCGGAGCGACTGGTAGAACACCCAGACGTGGCGGGAATCTCGTTCGTCGGCACGTCAAGCGTAGCGCAGAAGATCGCAGTCCGCTGTGCCGAAACTGGCAAACGCTGCCAGGCCCTAGGCAGCGCGAAGAACCATTTGGTTGCCATGCCCGACGCCAAGCTGGAACCGATGATCCGCAATATGGTCACGTCGTGCTACGGCTGCGCCGGTCAGCGATGTATGGCTTCTTCGGCAATCGTCTGCGTTGGGGATGACGCTTACGGGCAGGTGACAACTGCGTTTGTTGATGCCTCGCGTCAGGTGCTGGCTGCAGACCCACTCGATCCCGCCGTGGCGGACGAATCGATGGTGATGGGACCGGTCATTTCGGCCAAAGCTCGGCAGTTCATTCTAGACATGATCCAGACCGGCGTAGACGAAGGAGCAACGCTTGCCCTGGACGGCCGCGCATTGACAATCCCGGGATGCGAAGCCGGGCACTTCGTCGGCCCTACTGTATTCACCGACGTCAAACCGCGCATGAAGATCCACCAGACGGAGGTCTTCGGCCCCGTGGTGGTGATCCTGAAGGCCGATTCCTTGGACGAGGCCATCGGAATCATCAACGACCACCAGTACGGCAATGGCGCTTCGATCTACACGCAGAACGGCAGTCATGCTCGTAAGTTCAAGCTGGAGACGAAGGCCGGAATGATCGGGATCAACGTCGGTATTCCGGCCCCCGTCGCACCGCTGCCGTTCGGCGGCATGAAAGCGTCGATCTTCTGCGACATCAAAGCTCAGGGCAAAGCAGTGATCGACTTCTACACGGAACCGAAGATCATCACCGAACGGTACTGGCCAGAAGATTAGACCAAGCTCCACCTACCGACGAGTCGGCGCAAGGTGTGGTGCGGAACCGCAGGCGTCGCCTTATGTGCCGGTGATTTCGCTGACGTCCCACACGAGCACGTTGTTGTCTTTCAGACCGGCGGCCAGCCATTTGCCGTCGGGGGAGAAGGTGACTGAGTAGACCGGCTGCTCGAATTTGCCGAATTCCGCCACCTGCTGCCGCGTGGTTGTGTCGAAGATCCGGATGGATTCGACTTCATTGGCGAGCCATGAACTGGCGGCAACAAATCTACCATTTTCGTTTGGCGCGACCGCGATCGAGTGGCTGGCTTGCGAGCGAATCTGCAGTAGTCGTTTTCCCGTGGCTGTCTCGTAAGCCTGAACCCAAGAACCAGACGCGGTGAAGATCGTGCTACTGTCTGGCGACGCTACGGCGTCGTTCAAGGTGCCGCGGTAGCCCTCGGGTTCATAGATCAGCAGTCGTTTGCCCGTGGTCGCATTCCAAAGCTGCAACTCGTTCCCTTGGCGAGGGGCGAGGAGGATTCCGTCGCCACGAGGCAGGAATCGAGCCAGGCCGACTTGATTCTTGCCCCACGCAAGTGAAACCGTGCGGGCAGACTGCTTGACGTCCCATACCTCGACGCCGCCTGCGTCGGTGATCGCGATGATCGAGGTCAAGTCCGGCGAGAACGGTCCGAACCGCACGTTGTCGGCCGAGATCTTCTTAGCCAGTCGGCGGAGTCGGAGGTCCCAGACGCGGGCGACTCGATCGCCGTAGACGGCTCCCAGCCGATTGCCGTCTGGTGCGAATTGTACGAGCAGCACGTTGCCTTCGCCCACCAGGTCGCTGCCGAACTTGTCCACACGTTTCTTTGTTTCGATATCCCAAAGATGGACGTAACGGTAGGTGGCCGTCGCTAGGTACTTGCTGTCGGGCGAAAACGCGACTCGGTACACTTCGCTGTTCTCGTGTTCCAAGCTGAACGTCGGCGTCAAACACCATGACGATGCAGCCTCTCGAATCCTGCCGACCAACGCGTGCGGGCTGGCCTCCAACGCCAACTCGTAATGCCACTCGTCGGGACTCTGGCTTCGCAGGCCGACCTCCAAACGAAATTGCGTATTCAGTCGAATGACAAACTCGGTCTTCTCGAGCGCGGCATCCGCCGCGTCAAGCGTTTTCCATCCGGCGACGATGACTTTGGATTCCTCGTCCAACTCTATACTGTTCTCTTCGAGCCGCTTTTCCATTGCCGCAACGACCTGCGGTAAGGGAACGGCTTTCTCCAACGGCGACATGCGAACGCTGGAAATGACCGTGTCTGTCTGCTCGAGGCTGAGCGAGCCCAGCAGCGGGATGACCAGCATGGCGTCACCCGGAAGATTGACCGTGAGGCGGCATTTCATCTGGTGAAAGACCTGGCCTTGGGGCACGCCGCGGTAGGACGTCCAGCCGAGTCCCTTCACGTCCTTGACGGTGCCCAACAGCGGGATCGTCACCGGTGCGTCGGGATCTCGGGGCGGTATTGGCAGCGGCTCGACACCAAACAACTCCATCATTTCCGCATTGCCGCTGGTTTGAGCGAACTGTCCGGCTTCCCATCCGCTATCGTTCTTCGCGTATTGATCCGCGCCCGCTTCCAACAGCGACTTGGCAGCCTCGATATTTCCCATACGCACGGCCTCCATCAGCGGAGTCAATCCGCCGCCCGCGCACGCCTCGATATCTGCACCGGCTCCGACAAGTGCGCCGACGACTTCGGCACTTCCGCTGCCAGCCGCCGTGTGCAGCACGCTGGCCCCGTGCTTGTCGACGAAATTAGGATCGGCACCTCGCTCCAACAAGAGGGCGACGATGTCCGGCTTGCCGCCAATGCCAACAGCACCCTGCAGGACAGAACGACCGCTATCATCCTGGCTCACCGCATTCACATCGGCCTTCTGTTCGACCAAGTACTTGGCGATTTCGATCTTCCCGTGGCCGACTGCCACGTGCAACGGCGTCCGGCCGTCGTCCAGCGGTTCGTCAACCTTCACATGAGATTTCAGCAATGATTCAACAACCGCCAACTGATCGCGGCGAACCGCTGCGCGAAAGGCGTCGCTGGCGTTTTCAACCTCCATTGCCGCGCCATGCCCCAACAAGAGCCGCACGATCTTGTTCCGTTCGTGCTTCATAGACCGGCTGAGAGGCGTTTCGTCGGCTTGGTCCTTCTGGTTCGGATCGACGCCGGCATCCAGGAGCATCTGAACGAGTTCCGTATTTTCCTCGCCAAGTGACGTGACGGCGTGGTGAAGCGGTGATTGCCCCGCCGCGTTCAAGGCCTTCGGGTCCGCGTCGTGCCCGATCAACGTACGAGCTATATCGACCTTGCCGAACCGCGCCGCGAAGTGCAAAGCAGTCTCGTCCCGTTCCTCGCGAAGCGTTGCCAAATCAGGTTGGTGATCCAACAGCGACTTCATTTCTTCGGGTGTCGAATTGACAAGCCACATGATCCGCTGTTCGGCCGGCGCTTCGGGGCCAGGCCCCGATTTCGCTTGTTCGATGATCGCCAGCCGCTTCTGGAGCTGATCGCCCTCCAGCCGATGCAACGGCCATGGAGTGGGCGCGTCCGGCATTTGCAGATAGAGCAAACCGTTCTTGAATTCGGCTTTCCCGGAGACAGGCTCCGGCGTTCCGTCGCGTCCAATTCGATCCAGTCGAATCTCCAGTGTGTTGTCTTGGACATCCGTGACTTCGTAGGGGACCGTATTCGGTCGACCCAGGCCGTTGTCCATCGTCACTTTGCCATCGGTGAACTGAAGGGCCAACGAATTGAACATGCCTTCCAGACGCGGCGCCAATACTCTGGCATTAGGATCTCCCGCTTGTTCCATCTGCCGGAGCATCTCGTGAACGGCTTCTTTGTCCAGCATCCAACAGCCCAACAGGGCGTCCGCCGATGCTTTCATCGGTTTGGTCGCGGCATTTTCGCCGGCGGTCGTGCCGCCGGAGGTGTCGAGTGGCGCGTCATTGGGACTCAGCGGATTGTCCGATTCATCTGACATGCCGCAGCCGAACGTCGTTACGGCGACGAGCAGAAACGTATTAGCGAGGTTTCTCATGTTTCGTTTCCGAGGCCGCGGGTCACACGTTGTCTTCACCCGTGCGGCACAGCCTCGCCGGTACCGGTAGGCCTGCAGTACGTGTGTCAATGGCACGTGATTCTTCAGTCGCCGCTTCCACGCCAAGTGGACGCAACACCAGTTTGGTCAATTCCGGACGACAATGGATCCGAATCGTCTGTACTCCCGACACACCGCGACTGACGTGCAGCAGTGTCGGCTTCACGTAGTATACGCCGCCCGAGTATCTCACGCCGTAGAAACTGGGGCCGACGATCGGCCCGATGACCGGAAATCGTATCTGGCCACCGTGCATGTGACCAGCGAGCATTAGATCGAAGTCGTGCGCGCGAGCCCATTGGATCTGATCGGGCGAATGGGAAAGCAGCACTCGCGGCAAGCGGCGTTCGTGGAGAACCTTCGGACACGTTGTCATATCAGCCGCCGGGCGGAACCACGGAAGCTCATTGCCGGCCAGAACCACCGTGCGGTCGCGCACTTGAACTTCGATCCAACGCCCGCCGAGATAGGTCAATCCCGCATCTTCGAACGTGCCGGCCAGGAGGGACGCGTCGGGGATGCGTCGCTCGTGATTGCCAAAAACGCAGAACACGCCGGACTTGGCACGAAGCCGCCCTAGTACGTCGCCGATCCACGGAAGACATTTCTCTTTGTCGATGATATCCCCAGTGATCGCCACGAGATCCGGCTTCAGTTCGTTTGTCTGTTCGACGACAAACTCGAAAAACTCGCGGCTCAACCTGCCGGTGAAGTGCAAGTCGGATAAGTGCGCAATCGTCAAGCCGTCCAGCGCACCAGGCAATCTTGGGACGACAACGACCTTCTCATTCACCTCCAATTGAACCGCTTGATTGCCAGGAAGTCCGACGAGCAAACGCGTGGGCAGATTACCGCACGGCGAAAACCCGAGTTGCCGGCCTACATGGACCGTCCGTTGCTTGCAGCTTGCGAGATACGCGCGGTTGCTCGTGTAACCGCGCCAGCACCAACTGACAATGGCAGGCACGGCGGTGCCAAAGCACAGCCAAAAGTATGCCTGGACCCATGCGCTTTGATCGAGAATTGCCAGTGGATCCGCGAACAGGTCTCCCGACGCGGCCGTCCATCCCAGAATCACGGCCAGCGGCCCCACCATGATCAGCAGCGCCATATTCTTCGTCGCTCTCACCAGCCGACGGTGCCAGCCGATGGCGTGCAGGCGATTGTGCACGGCCACCCAAAACGCAAGGTGACCGAGAAGTGCGAGAAAGCAGACAAGAAACTTGGCCGGCAACATCGCTAAGTCTAATCCTGGCATTCGAGAATCGTCTCGATCACGTCCAGCAACTGGTCGACTCGGAACGGTTTATACAGCACCGCTTTGGGGTGCAGCCCGTCCTGGCGCGCCTTGACAATCGAATGTCCCGGATCGTATCCAAATCCCTGCATCAGTACCAATGGCACTTTGGTCATCATTTCTTTCAGATGGACCTGCAGATTGTGCCCCGTCATGTCCGGCAGCCGGACGTCGGAGATAATCACGCCGTACGTGGCGTCGTCCAGGCTGCTGCGGACCATGAATATGGCCTGTCCACCGGTCCGGGCCGTCTCGACGATGCAACCCAGTCGTTCCAGCAGCGTATGGGCCGAGCCCAGCATCTCCTCGTCCGCATCGACCACCAGCACGCGGACGTTTTCAAAACGCCGCCGGTCCCCCGATTCGACCACGGCGGGCACGGCCTCCGCCGGCGCCATGTCCTTGCCCACTTCCTGGATCAAACTGCGAATGTCCCGAGCATGTCTGAGGATCGACTTGAGCCTGTCATTGGCCTTGGTGTCGTGGCCAATGTACGCCTCGATGACCTGAACGGTGTCGTTCAAGATGCTGTCGATCGGCAAAGCCACGGCCCGATGAATCGCCTCGACGCTTTTCTGAAGGGCATCGGCCCGCTGGGCCACCATCAATTCCAGCGTGTTCAGAGCCACGGCAACGTCGCGGGAAAAAATCTCCAGGAAAACCAAATCATTTTCGCTGAACGCTCGTGTCTGAGGGCTTTCGACATTGAAGGTGCCGATAACCCGGTCGTGAAGTATCAAAGGAACGGTCATCGAGCTTTGCGCACCCTCGAAGCCCGGCAAGAAGAGGGAATCGTCCGATGTGTCCTCGCACAGGTAGCTTCGGCCCGTGGCTGCCACGAAACCCGTAACTCCCTGGCCACTGGGGCGGGCATACAGCGAGCGGCCGGCAGCATCCTGGTCCATCCCCTCGGACAACAGCGGGGTAAGTTCTCTCGTGGCGTGCTCCAGCAACCGAATCTCGACCACGTTGAAATTCAGCAGGTCTTTGGTGCAATGCAGAATATTGGACTTCAGCAGATCGATGCGGTCCTCGACCGACATCTCGGATACTTCTTCGGGTTGCAGATCTGTCAGCTTGATTCCGGCCCGATGAATCGCTTCGAGCTTCTGTTTCTGACGTATCTCGCTGGTAATGTCCCGGATGACGACGATCAGCTTTCGGCCGGTGGCCTCCGGTTCCCTTACGGGTGAGACGTGCAATTGATAGTACTTCTTCCCGTCGACGCGCAGATTCGTCGTGCTGCTTTCGCCGGTGGCTAAGGCCATGTTGAAGGGACAGAAATCCGGCCCAAGAATCTCGTGGTTTCCTAAGACGGTGGAAAAATCGGCCCCGTTCGCGCCATCGCCCACAATCAACTGCTTGAAACGAGCATTGCACCACTGGATGGCGTTTTCATCGTCCACCAACACGAGGCCGTCGGGCAGATCATCAAGGATACGCTCGTTCCAGTCACGCTGCTCGGACCGAGAAACGTCTTGGAACTCTCCGTCGATACCGAGAACTCCGACATAGTCGCCTTGCTGAAGCAGCGACGGCACGTCCTTGGCGCCTTGAACCTCGACTATCTCGAACAGGTCGCGGAGCTTCGCGAGAGCCGCGGCGCCGCCGTCCGTCAGATTACCGAGACAGAGGATCTTTGGTTTATCGGACAAGTACCCCCCCTTGGTTCTGCCAGTATTAGTCTGAAATTATAGGAACGCCGTTTGCTACGGGCAACTACGCCCCGTAAGGCTCTCTGGATTTCGTATTTATCCCAGAATCACCCCGTTAGAAAACGCCATAGCGGCATTCGCCGATTTCCAGTACAAGGTCGCTCACAATAGCTGTTTTAGCGAACCATTCCAGTTCCAAGGTGGTATCGTGGCGGGGCGTGAGCGGTATCCCGAACCAATTGTCATCACAGGGCTTGGCCTGATCACCTCAGTGGGCAGAGATCGGGAGAGCGTTTGGCAAGCTGTGCGCCAAGGCACAAGCGGGGTGCGCAAACTGACCGGCTTGGATCGAATTCCGGACGGACTGCTGTTGGGCGCCCCGGTGGATATTACACCATCGGTGCCGGGCCAACTGAAATGCATCGACCTTGCCCAACACGCGGCCGCGGAAGCCGTTGCCGATGCTAAGATCGACTTCGATGCGGTTGATCTTGAGCGATTCGCGTGCGCTTGTAGCGCTCACATGGCCGACGCGTCCGGGATCGCCGAGTTGTGCGGCCGGCCGTATCCACGCGAAGAAAACGCGATCAATTGGTGGGAACAATGTCTTCCGAACACGTCGTGCGCCCTGTTGGCCAAAAAGTACGGGCTTTTGGGGCCGCGAGTCGCCCATTCGACAGCGTGTGCCAGCGGCCTGATTGACGTGTTGTCGGCGGCACGGTTCATTCGCGACGGACAATGTGACATCGCGTTGGCCGGCAGTGCCGAATGGATTACCCCGCTGTTCGCGGCCGCATTCCACAACATGAGAGTGCTGGCGTACGACGACGTACCCGAACGGGCCGCTCGTCCCTTCGACCGCGACCGCAAAGGCTTCGTCTTGGGCGAGGGAGCGGCCATGTTCGTTTTGGAGCGGCTTGGCCATGCACGCGCGCGGGGTGCTCGCATCTACGCCGAAATCAAAGCCGGCAAGATGTTGGGCGAGGCGCACCATGTTACCGGCATCGATCGCGATAGCGATGCCCTGACGCGATTGATCGGCGACACGCTCCGTGCAGCCGATCTGTCGCCTGCCGACGTCGGCTACATTAACGCACACGGAACCGGCACCGAACAGAACGACATAGCGGAAATCCGAGGCATTCGCCGCGCCTTTGGCGCGGCCGCGGACGATACTTGCATCAGTTCAATCAAGTCCATGATCGGGCACTTGGTCAATGCTTCCGGCAGCGTCGAACTGGCATTGACTGCGTTGGCCATGCGTGATGGCTTCGCGCCCCCCACCGTCAACCTCGACAACCCTGACCCAGAGTGCGATTTGGACTGCGTGCCTCTGGTCGGCCGGATCAATCGTTTCCAACATGCGCTGAAGCTGTCGGTGGCATTCGGAGGCCACTTGGTGGCGGCTGCGTTGTCGCGCTGGAACGATGCCAGCTCGGGATTCGCGTATCCAACGCTCAGACAAGCCGCGTAAAGAAACCGCTACTCACCCAATGCGCTGTCGACGGCTCGGCGGAATTCTTCGCTGATCTTTACTTCGAAGGGCTCGTCCGGGACCTCCGCTTCATCCGCCTTCTGCTTGCATCCGGCCAGGAAGTCACGCAGCTCCTGGTCGGTCACCGTGTCCTTTAATTGGCGGTTGCCGTCCCGCGTCTGGATCGTCATGGGATCCAGCAGCGGCTCCAGTTCTTCGAGAGTAATGGTTTCGTCGTAGACACCCCGAAGCACTCGCTGGAGCGTCAGGCGGGCCTGCTTCTTTTCTTCGTCACTGAGCCCCGATGGCGTTACGTACTTGGCTTCGATCGAATAAATCATGATCGTGCCGACCAAAGGCGATTCCGCCAGTTCTTCCATGATCCGCCCTAGATCTTCGGTCGATATCTCGCCCGATTGGTACTTGTCCACCACGCGGTCGACTTGCGCGATGATCGCTTGCTTCTCCTCCTCGTCCAGCTCCGATTCACTGACAACGCCCACAATCATCTCGCGTGCCATGTTGCTCGCGATCTGCTTGGCATTCTTGGCCACATACCACCCCACACCCGCGCACAGGCCAGCCCCTAGCAGACACATCACCAGACAACCAAGCAGACATGCTGGTAGCCATCCCCCTCCGGTGCGCTTAGGCGGCGGTGGCTCGGCCGAGAACTTGTCGTCGTACGGTGGCTGTTCGTAGGGCGTCGATTCCTGGTACGTTGTGGACATGCTCAACCTCGCCGGACGGATGATCTTGTTTGGCGCGGCCTTCGGCCGCAACCAAAACGTGGGATAGGCTTCCAGCCTGTCATCCCCTGGGCTTTGACAGGCTGGAAGCCTATCCCACGGGAATTCGTGCCCAGTGCGCGAATTCTGACTGTTTGCATTGCAGAGTGGCTGTTACCGGGAAACAACATAGAAGTTATCGAATCAGCAGCAGAAATCCAGTCGGTTCGACGACATCCGCGGGAATAGGACCCGCTTGCCCACCCGAATTGTATAAAGACGCGTGCTGCATGTTCCACTGAGAAAGTGGTATGATAGAATCAGTTTTCCTGTCGCGTCATATCTATTGACGAATCAGTCAGGTTACCCGGAGTGGCTGAATATGTTCAGAAGGCGGGCATCCAATCCGACGGAAGGCTCCGACGAGCCCCTCGCGACCGCCGACGAGAACGTCGAGCAGGAAGCATACGCCGCCGACAGTGCGGAAGCGGCCGAGGAGCCTATCGAGTACGAATACGTGGAAGGGCGGCGACTGTTCTCCAGGCTCTTTTACAGTTTCGGGTCGTGCGGCATTTCGCTGATCGCCCATTGTGCAGGGTTGCTCGTGATGGCGTTTCTTACGCTGCCCGAGCCGATCACGAACCTGGATACGCTGGTCGAAGCCGTGTTCGAAAGCGCAATCGAGGATCCGCCGGTCGAGTTTGAACTGGACCCGGATGTCCAGGTCGTAACCGACCCGACGACTGCCATGGTCTCCTCCGCTCCCATGGTTGGTGTTGGCGTGGGTGTCAATTCAACCGCAGGTCCACCAACATTGGATCAGGAGGTGATGAAGGCAGTCGCGACAGACGCGAACGCATCGGATATCAACATCGACCACCCACTGGCCAATGCACCGTCGTTCAGAGAGCTGACCGAGTCGATACCGGAAGGACAGTTCAAAGGCGAGGCGCGCGCCGTCGTTGATGACTACCAGCAGGCCATGGACCGCATCGCGCAGGAGTTGCTGCTGATGATGGACGCCGGGCCGGTTCTGTTGATCTGGGTGTTCGACGAATCGGGCAGCATGAAGGACGACCAGGCGGAGATCCGCGAGCGCATCAACGGCGTTTACCTTCAACTGGGTCTGGTCGGACGTGACAAGAGCCGTTGGCTGGAAACTTCGATCATCAGCTATGGAAAAGACTTCCACGTACACACGAAGCTGCCCACGAGCGACATCAACCAGATCAGGCAGGCGATCGACAGCATTCCTGAAGACGCCTCGGGCCTCGAGATGATGTGTCAGGCGGTTGGGTTCGCCATCGCGGGGCATCGTGAATACGCCAAGAGGACGCGGCGCCAGATGGCGTTGATTCTGGTGACGGACGAAAGCGGCGAACAGGAGAACAACTGGGGGTACTTAGAGCCGGCTATCGCCGAGGCGCAGGCTGTCAAATCTCGAGTCTACGTATTGGGGCGCGAGTCGGTGTTCGGCTATCCCTACGTGTACATGCGTTGGGTGCATCCTCAGACGCACCGTCCACACTGGATAAGCGTGAACCGAGGGCCCGAGACAGCGTTTGTCGAGCAGTTGCAGATTGACGGCTTCCGCCGGCGATACGATGCCTTTCCCAGTGGCTTCGGACCCTACGAGCAATGCCGCATGGCACGCGAAACCGGGGGAATATTCTTCATGCTGCCCAGCCTGGAATCGGCGCTGGTGCGAGGCGAGAAACGCCGTTACGAACTGGAAATCATGCGGCCCTATCGCCCGGATCTCAGGCATCGCGAAGAACTACTAGGATACCGCGAGACGTATCCGCTGAGAGCGGTCATCTGGAAGTGCATCTACGATCTGAACCCTTACAACAAAGACATCGCTGCGCAGATCGAGATGCGCGTTCATTTTTCCATTCAGTACCCCGAGTTTGTAAAACAGGCTCGCATCGAACAGGCCAAGGCCACAAAATTCATTGTCTATCTGGCCGCCGTACAGAAAGTGATGGAAGGCGGGGCGATGCACCGGGAACAGGAAGCCGACCCGCGGTGGCAAGCCAACTACGATTTGATCTACGCGCAGATAGTTGCCTATCAGGCTCGAATCTGGGAGTACGGTGCGTCGCTGGAAGAGTTCATCAAGAACCCGAAGACCGCTCCGCTGACCAAATCGCCTAACTTGCGGCTAGTGCACTGGGATGTCACCACACGCGCGCAGATATTGACCGAAGAAAGCAAACCGTACATCGAACGTGCCACCGAACTGTTCAATGTCGTCGTGGCCAACCATCCAGGCACGCCTTGGGCGGCCCGCGCACAGCGGGAATTGAAGCGAGGATTCGGCGTCGACTTCCGCCCCGACTACGACCCACCCTATCTCAAACCGACCGGGAAGGTGATCCCAGTTCCCAAACTCTGATCGTTTTGCTCATCACCCGGCGATGGTGAGGTAGCAGTTGCGGTTCCGGACGAGGATGCTGCTCTTGAGCGGGATTGTCCCGGAGACTTCGAAGACGATCGTTCTTGCCCGTTCCTGTCCTTCGATTCCTTGCGAAGGGAACCCGGCCCGGAGTCGTTGCACCACGGTTGGTGCGTTTCCGGATGTCTTCATCGTTCGGTTCCCTTCGGTGTTGGGTTGGCGGCCAGGCGGAGTCCGTTTGTGCTGTTGCGGCGTTGCGGCATGTAGTAGCACGAGGCGCCGGAGCGGCACTCGGCCGGCACCGTTCGCCACGAGCCTCCGCGAATAACGCGAATGCCATCGGTCTGTGACCCGCGTGGGTCGACCAGCGGCCCATCCTGATTGACGGGGAAGGGAGCACAGCGATCCGTAGTCCACTCGCCGACGTTGCCGATGACATCGTGCAGCCCCCATGCGTTGGGTGGGAAACTGCCGACATCGACGGTGCGCTCTCTGTTCGCGCCGCTTTGTCCGTCCCACGAGCGGCCGTTGTAGTTGGCCAGGTCGGTCGAAATTGTCTCGCCGAAGTGGAAGGGGCTGTCGGTTCCCTCCCAGCAAACTCTCCAGCGGATCTTCGAGTGACCCGTCAATCAGATCCTGAAACTGCTTGTGTCGAAGGATCGGGAAGAGGTCGGGGCGGAGAACAAGGGATGCCGACCAGGTCGGCCGCGACGCGTCGCGATGGTCGAGAGCGTGCTCATCAATTTCCTCGATCGTGCAGTTTGGATACTTGGCGTTCAGATGCTCGGTGATGCGTGGCTTAAGATACGAAGCGAACCGGCAATGAACACCGATCGTGCCGTCGAGGCAACCGTACTCGAGTTGAATGTCATCGCGGTCGCTGATGGATTCGAGAACCGACGAGAACACTTTCTCCATATACTGCGGGCCGCGGTCGTTGGTGGTCGGTGGTGTGATCGAGACAAGCACACTCGGAGGATACCCAAGATGCTGTCAAGGCACTCAAGGGGGTAGTCGATCAGCAGGGCATGGAGAAAACCCGAGAGTTGTTGGACATCATGGAAGCGTTGGGGTAGTGATTGGAGATGGTCTGGAAAGGCCCTCAGAAAGCGGGTAAAGCAGTGGCTGGGGTTGCCAGCCACCACCTCCCCGTTGTCGCAATGGGGTCAATTCCCCATATTTACCGGCGTGAGGGTCGCTCACCGGGCGACCCCAATCGAAGTTGCCCCACGTCGAGGAATCACGCGATGTGCTTTGCCATGCCGATCGAAGTAGGTGCAGAATTCTTCCAGCGTTAGTAATCCAAGTTTACGGCGGAAGTAGCCAACACGTAGTTTGCGATTGTCGTTGTAGTTTTTCCGTTTGAGCTTCATACCGCGAAGCCGCATCCGAATCCACGAATCCAATTTCTGGAAGTTCCAACGATTTGTCGAAAAGCTGGTGCCAAAATACTGAGCCGTACCTCTGATAACTTGGTTAAGTTTCGCAATGGCCTTCTGATCCAGGTTACGTTTCCGGATGGTGAGTTCCCGCACTTTCGCTTTGAATTTCTGCACGGACTTGTCTCGCATGCGTCTTGACCGAGACGAGAGAAAGAACCCCAGGAATTGATAACCTTTCCCGTAGGTTGTGATCTCTGTCTTGTGCGGGCTGAGGAACAGCCCCAAGTCGGTTTCGAGCACGTGCTTAACGAGAGTCAATGCCTCTTGCGCCTGCTGTCTCGTCTGACAGACAACCACGAAGTCATCGGCATATCGCGCAAAGCGATATCCGGCTTCGTGAAGCTTCCAGTCGAGGTGATTCAGCACAATATTCGCCAGTAGCGGAGAGATAACTCCGCCCTGTGGCGTTCCTATGGTAGTTGGCTTAAAGACTCCGTTCTCCATCACTCCCGCAGTGAGAAATTTCTCCACTAAACGCAGGATGTTCCCATCGGCTACTTCCGCCGCGACCGCCGTCATGATGACCTGGTGCGGGATGTTATCGAAAAATCCTTGGATGTCCGCATCGAGTACAACCCGATAGCCTTGTCCATGGAGTTCGAGTACCCGCTGGATGGCCTGATGGCAGTTGCGTTTGGGGATGAACCCGAAGGACGCATCATGAAACTGTGGTTCAAAGATCGGAGCGAGAAGTCTTCGAATAACTTCTTGTGCGACGCGATCCCGGACCACGGGTATTCCTAACGGGCGAAGTTTGGACGTACCGGGGCCTTTGGGGATCATCTTGCGACGCAAGGGCCGTGGCCGGAAAGTCCCGGCTTTCAAGTCCTTCTTCAACGCCACGAGATTCTCGTCAAGGTTTGCCTCAAACATTTTGATGCTTACCTTGTCGATCCCCGCTGCCCCACGATTCCGCTTCACCGCCTTGAAGGCTTGGTGCATTAACCGGAGGTCAATCCTACCGGTCAACGAGTGCACTTTCCGTTTCTTTGGCATGGTGTGCCTTTCACATGTTGCAATCACGAAGTTCGGACTCACGGCCCCTTGGAGGATGTGTCTTAGCGACGCGTCGGTTTTCCCGGCAAGAGCCCGGGCCAGCCGGTTTGGTGGCTTCAGCCGTCGCGGCTAACTTTCCGCATGTGGTCGTTGTCGTTCTCCGTCTTCCATCGGTTTCCCCTTTCACGACGCCCCGTTTCCAAGACGCCGCTACTCCGGTTCTGCTGTTGTCCTCAAAGAAGAGGAGGCCAAGGCAGCCTTCTCTCCACCGCCGCATCGTCATCGTCCAAAAGGACACATTTTCACCTGAGGCTTATATGTTTGACTTACCGACCATCGGACGGCGTAGAACCTCACCGGTCATGACTCAAGACCATTTTCTCCAGGCGGCTGCATGCATCACCCCCAATGGTTCTCCGGCAATAACCGCATGGCTGCCAGAGAGAAGATCGTCAGAATCGACCCCCAGTGCTTCACGCAGGGGCGGTGTTTGGCACACCATGAAGGCCGAAATGCCGTCTCCCGGAGTCTCTCTGCCTGGCCCCTTCGACACGCTTCCTTCTCCGGTCCTCCCGGTGGAAACGCCCTGGCTGCGTACCTCCGTCGAAAGCTGCGGAGTTCGAGCAGAGAGTTCTGAACGAGCACGGACTCGCTCAGGTAGGCTTTGGCATGTTTCACCTCCTCTCGGTACCTCACCATTCGTTCACGGAGCGAACTCCGTGTTAGACTTAGTCCTGAACCACTGCGGCTCACGCGCCCGCACGGGGGTTCTAGGGGCCTTTTTTGGGTCCTTCTGGGTTTATCGTGGGTTTTCCAGAATCCGGCGGGGCGCCGGCCGACGAAGGAAGTTCCTTTGAAGGTGAAGAATTGCTTGTTCTCCAGCAGTTTATGGCGTTCCCGCGAGGCTTGCCACGCAATGCAAGGGGGTAGCGTCAGGTGAGCCATCATGGTCCACCCACGATAAACCCGGATGGAGCCTTTTTTGTTGGGGGAAGGTAGCGTAAACGGGTCTACAGCCGATGCTTTGGGAGCGACTGTTGCGTTACTGAATCAAAGAAAGAAAGATTGTCGAAGGATAGAATGTTGGAAGAAGGCACGACACCAATACTAATATGATGAGACCGATCAACGCTCCTTTGGATGCCCCTTTGGCACCGCCACAAAGGTAACCGGCACAAGCCCCCACGGTCGGACAAGCGAGACACACTGCAAGTCTCACTAGCAGCCATTGTCCGCTCGCCAACATCCCCAACGGCACCGCCAGCACCGCTATGATGACCAGTATCGCTTTCAAGCTAAACTGTGGTCGCTTAGACATCTTCTAGTTGCCCTCAGAGGCTCTCTCGGGGTCTTCTGAGTTGCTCGGTGGTGGCTTGCCGACAAGCGCTCTTAAACCGGGTACGATGGCTCTCACCAGATACTTTGATGCAAATGTTAGAATCTCAATGGCCAGCAGTCCGATGGCTGCGTTGCCTGCTAAGGGCCAAGCCCAATTGTCGTAGATCAGAGCCTCTGCTAGGCGAAAATGAGATGGAGAAGATGCGACGAAATCCAAATCATGGGCGTAAGTCCATGGATAGCCATACTTGACAAAGGTGGCGCTTATTTCCTCCTCGTCCAAGAACGAAGTCGCCCTGCCGACAACCCGTGGCCTTACATTCACCCAGACCACAACAGCAGACCATCCGACGATGAGCAACATCGTCCCCAGCGTCCATTTTGGCCGAACCAGTCGTAAGCGGCGGGTCTTCATCTTCGATCCCCTCCAAAGCCAGTTTGTACCGTACCAGCTTGGCGAAGCTGGGCCAATACGCTGGGCTTGACTCGGGTGATTTCGTCGGATCTTTCTTCCATCGAAGGGGCGAAAAATGGTATGATGATGTCCGGGGGATTGTCATGCCCGAGACCAGACCCAAACGCCGATGGTACCACATCACGCCGGATCGGCTAATCTATGGTCTGCTTGCCGTTGAAGGCTTCCTATTCCTGTCCGAGTGGTTCCAGTGGTTTGCCTTCAACGAGAAGAAGGGCTGGACGGTGCTGATTGCCGTGGCAGCCGTGTGCTTGGTTGTCGTCGTGATGTTGCTTTGGCTCGTCGCTAGTCTTCTCTTTCGTTGGCGGTTTCAATTCAGCGTTACGTCACAGTTTAGCGTTAGGTCACTTGTGGTGCTGGTTGTTGCCGTTGCAGTTCCTTGTTGTTGGCTTAACGTGAAGATGCGAGAAGCTGAGAGACAGAGGAAGGCTGTGGAGACGATTAGGAGTTGGACGACGTGGGAGGTGGTTCGGTATGATTACGGAGTTGTTGACGACTTTGGTTACATTCCGAGGGCAGAACAGCCCGCCTCTGGATGGCTATTGGAACTGGTTGGTGTTGATTTCTTGCGGATGTGGTTTATGTCGATCTGAGCGAGAGGACGGTTGGCAATCAGACCGTGGAACATGTTGGCATGCTGGCGAAACTTGCTGTGCTCGATCTTTTGGACACGTACGTCACCGACGACGGACTCAAACATCTCACCGGACTGACGAACCTCTCTCACCTGAGCCTTTCGGGCACACCGGTCACGGACGATGGACTCAGGCATCTCACCGGACTGACGAGCCTCCGCTCGCTGGATGTTTGTGACACGCAAGTCACGGACGAAGGGGTGATGGAGCTTCTTGAGGCCCTCCCAGACTGTTCGATTGAATGGGGGGCGAGGTTCGACATCCAATGGGATTAGGGAGTCGCCGATACGTCGAGCAAGTACAGTAGGAAACCAGACGGATCAGGGAAGTTCCAACCCCACCACCAACCCCCAAGACCAACCTTGACCAAAACTAACCCCACCAAACGCCGACGATTTCGATTCAGCTTAAAGACGCTGATGGCGGTGATCGTTTTGTTGGGTGTGGGGTTCTGGTGGTTGGGGGCTGTGTTTCTACTTCTGTGCGTGATCGGACGACCCTGCTTCGCCGAGGAAGAAAACGCACGAATAGGGCCGGGTGATCTCGGCCCGGCAGCACAACGCTCACTAACACGAAGGATCGCTAAGACGCTAATCGGCGACGATAGCGAGGCCAGAGAGGAAGCTGCCACAGAACTCCTACTTCACTATAACGAACTGACGCCTAGGGTCATTGAACTCATTAACAAAGAAGAGTATTCGGTAAGGTTCTGGTCAACCCAAGCACTACTTAGAGAGTTGGCCTTGGAGAGGTTCCCGAAGTCCAAATCGTCGTACCCAGAGGTGCGAGGGCTAATCCCAACCCTTGTTGAAACGGCACGACGGGATATCGCCGCCGCCCCAGAAGTGGAGGACTATAAGGAGCACATGGCCCGTGGACTCAATGCGAACTGGTTGGGGGTGCTCTTAGGGAGGTCGAAGGCGAATGAAGGGGATCTGCAAAGAGCGGTTCCAGTGTTGAGAGACTTATTGACCGACGAAACAGCTTACGTGCAAGCCCGCACGCTGAGTGGAATAGTATGGATGGGGCCAAAGGCAAAACCACTGGTTCCCGAACTCGTTAATCTGCTGCAGAATCCAACTTGTCAGCACCGTTTCTCCGTCTGCGACGTGTTGAGACGTATCGGCCCCGAAGCTAAAGAGGCGGTTCCTGCCCTGCTTCAGGCGCTCACTGATCCAAGAATGAAGGCAGTTGCACGATGGTCACTGGAGCGGATTGACCCGGCTGCGCTGAAGAAGGGGAAGCGGAAGCGGAAGCTATGAAGGGATTTAGCCTTCTATGGAACCCCCATGACCAAAACTAGACCCACTACCAAACGCCGCCGATTTGGTTTCAGCCTGCGGACGCTGCTGGCGGTGATCGTTTTGTTGGGGCTGGGGTGCGGGTGGTTTGGATGGAAGATGAGAGAGGCTGAGAGGCAGGACTGACAAGACTCGAATGTCTGTGTCTTGGCTGCCCGTAAGTCACTGATGACGGGCTGCTTCACCGGCATTTGCACCGAGATTCTTCAACGACTCAATCAGTGCGGCGGTGAGTTTGACGTCTGCTTTCCACACGACGACGACATCATGCTCCTGCCACGTGAACACAAAACCCTTCGGCTTTACCTTTCTGGCCGGTTCGAGCCTTATCTTAAAAACTCTCCGTGAGAGCTTCGTTGTTACGCCGCCTCTCGTCTCTGGCGGGGTGACAAAATGCCACTCGGGATCTTGGGGGACAGCCCGTTCCACACCACGTGTTTTCCAAACGGGAAAGCCATTGAAGTGGCATTCAAGACCATGTTGAGGGCCGACACGCCTGATCAGGTGATGAAAACGCTGGGCCTCAGAGACGGTTAGCTCCTCATTGGCGACTGTGAAGCCAGAGCCAGTAACCCAAAACAAGACGACTACACTGATAGGTGCCACAATAGTCTGCATGATCGTCGCCCGCCCAATAGATTTCGGCAGGTATGGTCTACTCACTCAGCTTACCAAATGCAGGACAGGGCACAACAGAAAAACGCTCGGCTGGGCTCTAATCTCGGGCCTCCCGAGGCCAATCTCACCCAAGGGGTACCGTTTTGAAAACGAGCTTGTCGGGGGTACCGGTTGCAGAGTGCCGTAGACCCAATGAAAACAAGGGGCAAATGCGGCTTTCGGGGGGAGCGACCGGCGTAGGTTAATTAGTAAAACTCACGTTGCCGTGCATGTCGTACAAGCCAAAAGCGTTCGCGGCATACGAACCGACCGTCGTTGTCCGTCCGAGTTGCGGCCCTTCGGTGCTCGTGCCATAGGGACGCGTACCGTCGCAGTTGGTCTGCGATCCATTCAACTCACTCCCGAAGTGAAACGGCGTCGTGGTCCCCGCACGGCACGCGTACTCCCATTCGGCCTCCATCGGTAAGCGGTAGATCCGCCCTCCCGCCCTCTCCTCCGGCAACTCGGACAGCTTCCGGCAAAACTCCACCGCATTCTGCCAGTTGACCCGCTCAACAGGAAACCGACTCGTGTCCAGATCAGACACCTTTTCCTTGCCGCTGCCGCTACCGCCGGACGAAAACCAACTCGGATTCTCTCCCATCACCCGTTCGTATTCCGACTGTGTCACTTCGTACACGCTCAGGTAGAACGGCTTGGTGATGCGAACCCGATGCTGATACTCGTCGACCTCGGTATCTTGCTCCGATTCCGGCGAGCCCATCAAGAACTCGCCCGGCGGGATCAGCACCAACTTCATCCCAGTGAAGTTGGTTATTTCAACTGGCATTCCTAGTGACTGGCTGCACTCCCGCTGTCGAGCGACGGCCTCGTCTTTGGTAAACGCTAGATCCGGTTCGTCTGAGCAGGATAAGAAAGGAAGCGTCAACAGGACAGTTAACAGGGAAAGATGTTGTCGCGTCATCATCTCCTCCGGATTCACTTGGCCCAACGATTGTACCAAAACATATCGCCCAGCCACCACAAAATCCACTTCAGAGCACCGAAAACCTGCCCCAAGCGGATGTGCTGCAGCCGCATAAGACAGGTTCGGCCTGCCGTGTTTCTCAGACTCTCACTCCCGTCGTCCAGATCCCGCGAAACGGGATGGGGAACGGCTCGGTACTCGCTCCGGGAAGCAAGGCGGAACGAAGGCAGGAACGTAAACTCGCCGCGAATCAGGGATCTGGCCGCAAACGCCCGAATTCCTGCAAATCCGGCTACCAAAGTCCTTAACGGCGTGGGCCGCCGCCCATCGGTCAGAACTGTTGATGCCATGATGCTGAATGAGCCAGTCTCAGCCCTGCCCAAGTTGTATGCGGGGCATGCTCTTCATGGCTCTACTCACGCACTCCACTGCAGTGAATTGTTCCTGCAGGGCCTTGCTCCAAACGTACTTGTTCCATTCGGTCTGCCTTCGTGTGCTATGTGCTCACTCCAGGACAACGACGGCCCAGCTCTCAAACGGTGGGATGCGGTACACGCTTCCTTCTCTGTTCTTTGACGCGGGGAGAAGGTCGAGGACTCCCAGCGAATGGTCATCGGCATCCATGCAGGCGATGCGATCCGGCACAAGCTTGTTGCTGATGCGCAGTTCGACGTTCTGCGCCACGGGCGGTATTTCAGTCTGGTCGAGGATCTCGCCGTTGGACGGCAGGTTCAGCAGATTGATGACATATCGCGTCCTGCCGGTCGGCAGCTTGCGTCGATAGACGAGCCTGTCCCAGAACAACGGACGCGATCCGTCGACCGAGAACAGCTCGTGCGGCTCCAACATCCACCGTAGTTCCGGGTCCCACAGGAAATATGAGAACCGGGCCATGAAGCGGCTGTAACGGACGAACTGACGCGACGCGGGAGACTCGCGACCGTCGCTCCACGCGCCGCCATAGGCGTCGAAGTGATCGTGCAGCTTCGTGCGCGATGCGAAGATCAAGGCCATGTACGGTCGCGTGAACGCCACGGAGTACTCCCTGTAATACGGCGGCACGACAAAGGCCCAGGACATCAACGGGCGGCCGGTGACTTCCACGATGCTGTTCAACGCCACGGACATCTTCTCGTACGTCAACGGATAACGGCCGTCACGCGGCGTGTTGTGCGAGTCGATCTCCAGCGTCCACGCATCGACCAACTCGCTGTAGCGTCGTGCGTCCAAACGCTCGGCGTTCTGCTTGATCCATGGGTACATCCGTTCGGCGTCGAGCTTGACACCGTTGTGACTGATCGTTGTGGCGTTCTGGGAAAGAAACGCGAAGTCGGGATTCGCCGCCCTGGCCAATTCTCGCGCCTTTTCGAGATAGCGATAACCGACTTCGCCTGCGGAGAGATCGGTCAATCGTCTGCCATCCCTGTCCAGTCCCTCGGACGTTGCCACGTGGCAGGAAAACGCACTGTCCATCAGGATGCCGTCCCAGCCGAACATCCGAATCGAACGCTGCAATTCGTTGGCGAACAGGTCGGCGATCTTCAGCGAATTGGGCGTGAACATGCCCTGGTCTTCGAAATAGTGGGCATAGGGCTTCTCTCGGGAAACGGCCGGATGGTAGACGTGCCAGTCCGCTGGTCCCGCGGCGGCGGATGTCTCGTTGTAGGCGATGTACTTCATGCCCTCACGGTGCAGTTCCTGCGACCAACGCATCAAACGATCCTTGGAAACGATCGGCTTTCGCTCCGGATAATACTGATACGGCCACTGCTCTTCGACCGGGGCAAGCACGTACGGCTTTGGCGAAAACGTCCACATCTCCAGGGCATTGAAATGGGAATCTCTCATGTCTCCGATGCGCGTGGCGATGGTTTCATCGGACACATTTGGGCTCGCCAACCCACTCGCGCCGGCCGACACCATGCGCATGACGTCGACCCACTGGGAAGCGACGTCGAACAGCGTATCCGCTTCGGCAAGCAGCCGGCCCTGCGGATCGAAAAAACGTATCCAGGCGCGGTGGCCGAAGACGTTCCGGTCACATTGCCACTGGAGTCTCTCTTTCTGGACACCCCCACGCACGTTGATCGACTTCGATGTGGCCAGCACGGGGCGTTCCAATTCGCGCTCGATCCAAACCTGAACGTCCAGGTCTCTTGCGTCATCCTTCTTGTGATTTGTCTTGGCACGGAACTCTGTCTCAAAGTTCACGGTCTCGCCGGGTTTGTAGATAACGTGTTCCGTTTCAAACTTCTCGATCTTTACCGAGCCGGGGTAAATCAATTGATCAGCGCCAACCGCCCCCGCACGCATGCTGAGGAGAACAACCAGACAGCCGGCCCACCTTGTTAGAAGACTTCGACAATTCACGGTAGATCCACCTTCTTCTGTGCCTGTTCCAAAATCTACTCGCCGGCCGCCGCAGCGATTTCGAGCAGGTTTGCGAGCAGTCTCGGGTAAGCATCCGCGAACACGGCGTCGGGGCTGACAGCGGCGTAGTGCCGGACGACCAAGCCCTTGCCCACGGGGTTGGCTGTCAGCAGTGGGTACGTCCCGTTGATCTTCCCTTGGCGCGCATAGTGCACGCCATCGTAGGGGCAGCTCTCGTGTTCGACTTCGACAAGCACTTCCGCGCCGTTCGGCTTCACGGGGTTCACCAAATAGCCGTAGGTGCTCTCGCCCTCGCGGAAGGATGTCTTCTGCCAGACTCCCACGTCCCCCAGCCCCTCGGTCAACGGGTGCTTCTTGACGACCCGCCAGCGTGTGGCGAATCCTCGCCGTTCGTAACGGAAGTGGATGCCCGAAAGGTCCGCGAACTGAAGTGTCAGGACGCCTTTATCGCCGGCTCCCGTCTCGCCTTCGCGTAGCGGGCTGGCCTCCGTGTCCAATCGCCAGCCGGGCAGATGCTCCAGCATCAGCGTTCCCCCCTCCCGCGCATAGTCGCCCAGCAATCCCGGCCAATGCCGCGGCATCTCGGCCTTGGAAATGAGCATCAGCGGATACAATCCGGCGGCTTTCGACGGTCGGAACTCACCGGCCTGGAAACGGCGCACCAGTTCGACTCGCGGCCAGGGACATGCCTTAGGCAGGTCGCGGCCCATGGCGCGTTCGGAGTTCAGCAACGTTCCTAGAAACGGGCCCTTTCCCAGTTCGCTATGCCAACGCTCCAAGTGCGACTCGGGATCGCCCCGTTTGCGTCCCCAGCCTTCGTCTCCCGTCTGCCACCGGGGCAGGAGTTTCCCCATGGCTTGGTAGGCCTCATGGTCGATTCCCACTCCGTATACGCGCACGCCATCGGAATACTCGTGAGCAATGTCTAGCTTCTGCACGGCATCGCGAACGACATGCTCGACGTTGGGATTCTTTTCGTCCGGCGTCAGCACTCCCCAGCCTTGCTCGTAGTACCAGAGATAGATGCCGCAGACGACCGGATGATCGCCGGCCATCTGCCGTACCCTTTTCAATTCGTAACGCATCACGTCGCCGTACATGTCGAAGTTCTTCGGGTCATAGCCGGGCAGATACGCGTATGGGTAGCTTCCCGCACGATAATGAAACACGATCCCATCGATATACTCGCCGCGGGTCTCGAACAACTCCTCGTCGAAGCCCCAATAGACAAGCGGCAGAAAGGCGAGTCGCGGGCAGATGGCTCGCCAGCGCCGCGCCATCTCGCGGAGCATTTCCGGCGTGAACAGACGCCAGTTGTAGTCCGTATCGTCGCACGTGAAGGCAACGAAATTCGGAAACTCCCGGGCCAACCGCGCAAAACACTCGGCCGTCGCGTAGTAGTATTCACGCTGTTGATCGGCCGGCATCTGGGCGATTCGCTCAGTGCCGCTGGGCGGGCTGAGCGTCGCCCATACCTTCAAGCCCACTTCATTGGCGACTCGAAGAGTCCGCCTTAACGACTGTACCTGTTCCTCGTTCCAGATCCCTCCGATCGGCATTTGGTCCCACGTGTCGAAGCCTCGCGCCTTGATGGCCTCCAAGAAGGGACGCAGCTTATCGGGCTCTTTGCGGAAGGCATACCCTTGGGTAAACTCGAATTTCGAGACCGTACCTCCCAAGTGCTCGCGCATCCACGCAAGGCGCTTCGGCCCGTCGCTGGGCACCTCGCCCGCGCACGCCCAACCGGCCAAGAGTACCCCAGCCAGTGACAGAAAACCCCATTTCATCTTCGTCTCCTTGGTTACGCTATCCGGCGTCTGAAAACTCCAACGCCCAATTTCTCTTGGAGTGGTCCATTACTTCTCGCCCGTGCAGACTATTTCCCCGTCGAATGTCGAAATATGCAGCCGC
>JACKQG010000229.1_pt1 | contig 25608 bp, 23 predicted proteins | sample 8237621 | NCBI WGS metagenome assembly JACKQG01 (sample SAMN15677084, study PRJNA649215) | marine metagenome | biome: marine; feature: Black Sea; material: saline water; isolation source: suspended particulate matter (SPM) from the Black Sea western gyre | collected 2013-06-09/2013-06-10 | depth... | reverse complement strand
CTGCTGAAGAAGCTCCTGCTGAAGAGGCACCTGCTGAAGAAGCTCCTGCTGAAGAGGCACCTGCTGAAGAAGCTCCTGCTGAAGAGGCACCTGCTGAAGAAGAGGCACCTGCTGAAGAAGAATCACCTGCTGAAGAAGAATCACCTGCTAAGGATGATAAAAAAGAAGATAAAAAAAATGCTAAAAAATAAAACATGGAAATAAAAAACGGGAACACCCAACTAAATGAAACTAGAAATATATTTAATATAAAAGTTTCTAGATTAAATATTCTTGGAGAAACTAAAATGATTAAATGGAATCAAAGAAGAAGATTTCGTACAATTTAAAAACTAAACAATTATGAAAAATATATTAGCTGTATTGTGTTTATTAATTTCTGGTTCAGTTTATACCCAAACTAATTTTAATGCTGGACTGTCTATGGGAGGTAATGATACCAATTTTGGAAGTTCATTTTTTTATAATACAAGAAATATTGTTCTTGGATCGGTTTATTTATTTGATGAATGGAATAATAGCGCAGAAATTCATACTCTTAGCAATGAAAAATTTCTTGTTAGAAATATTAATTTAAATATTAATAGGAATGCTTTTGAAGCAAAACTAACAGATTCAGATTCAATTTTTTCATTCAATTTCAATAATATTAGGCATATAGTTATAAATGATAAAATTTATAAGAATTATTATTATAATGATGATAATAGAGTTTATGAAATTATTTATCAAAACAATAAATTTTCAATTATGAAAGGCTTTTCTATTAAGATTGTTTCTAGTTCTGGAAATCCAATGGTAAATAGATCTAATGATAAATATGCAAAGTTTTCATCTTATTTTATTAAGCAAAAGAATAGTATAAAACCTTTTAAACTTAGAAAAAGATCTATTTATAATTTATTAGATAATGATAAAAATATTATTTCAAGACTAGAATCTTATATTAGCAATAAGAACCTATCATATAAAAGAGAGAAAGATGTCGTCCAGATTTTGGATTATGTATTTAATCTTTAACAATTTTTAAAACGGGAGTAAATTTTTACTCCTTTTTTTTTGGAAAAATTTATGATTTTAACTTTTATAAATTATTTTTGTTTAATTCAAATTCCAAATGCAATATAAAGCAAGAAAAAAAGCAATAATACTTTTAGCTGACGGAACAATTTTTTATGGAAAGGCTATTGGAAAAGATGGTTCAGCTTTTGGAGAAGTTTGTTTTAATACTGGAATGACAGGATACCAAGAAATATTTACTGATCCTTCTTATTATGGCCAGTTAATGGTTGCAACAAATGCACATATAGGAAATTATGGGGTTAAGAATGATGAAATTGAATCTGATAGTATAAAAATTGCAGGATTAATTTGTAAAAATTTTAATTATGATTATTCTAGATATTCTGCAGATAATTCTCTAGAAAACTTTTTTATAAAGAACAATTTGTTTGCTATTTCAAATGTGGATACAAGGGCTTTAGTGTCTTATATTAGAGATAATGGAGCTATGAATGCTGTAATTTCAACGGAGGTTGAATCAATTGCAAAATTAAAAGATCAGCTTAGTAAAACCCCAAACATGGATGGCTTAGAACTTGCTTCTGCTGTATCTGCAAAAGAACCTTATTTTTTTGGCAATAAGAATTCAAAGTATAAAATTGCTGCCCTAGATTTAGGAATAAAGAAAAATATCTTAAGAAATCTATCAAATAGAGATTGTTATATTAAGGTATTTCCTTATGATAGCTCATTTGAAGATATGTCAGCATGGAATCCAGATGGATATTTTTTATCTAATGGTCCTGGAGATCCAAAACCTTTGATAAATGCTCAAAATGTAGCAAAAGAGATTATTGATAGAAATATGCCACTTTTTGGAATTTGTTTAGGTCATCAGATAATTGCTTTAGCAAACGGAATATCCACTTATAAAATGCATAATGGTCATCGAGGAATCAATCATCCTGTTAAAAATTTGATTACGGGAAAAGGTGAGATAACATCTCAAAATCATGGTTTTGCTGTTGATAGAAAAGAAGCAGAAGAAAGTAAAAATATTGAAATTACTCATGTCCATTTGAATGATAATACCATTGCAGGAATTTCTATGAAAAATAAAAATTGTTTTTCAGTTCAATACCATCCAGAAGCAAGTCCTGGCCCTCATGACGCTTCTTATCTTTTTGATACCTTTATAGAAAATATTACAAAATCTAAAAAGGGAACATAGTGCCTGTCATTAAAAAAATAATTGCAAGACAAATTTTTGATTCAAGAGGCAATCCTACTGTAGAGGTAGATGTCATTACAGAAAATGAAATAGTAGGAAGAGCCGCAGTTCCTTCAGGAGCTTCTACTGGTCAGCATGAAGCTGTAGAATTAAGAGATGCAGGAGAAGATTATTGTGGTAAGGGAGTTCTTATAGCTGTAAGCAATGTAAATGATATTATAGCAAAAGAACTTATTGGAAAATCTGTTTTTGATCAGCGAATAATTGATAATACAATGATTGAATTAGATGGAACAGAGAATAAGTCAGTACTTGGAGCTAATGCTATCCTTGGAGTATCCCTTGCAGTAGCTAAGGCAGCAGCAAAAGAAAAAAATATGTCTTTATATGCTTATTTGGGAGGAGATACTGCAAACACATTACCTGTTCCAATGATGAATATTATAAATGGTGGATCTCACAGTGATGCTCCTATTGCATTTCAAGAATTTATGATAATTCCTGTTCTTGCTAAGAGTTTTTCACATGCAATGCAAATGGGAACTGAAATTTTTCATTCATTAAAAAAAGTTTTAACTAGTAGAAATTTAACTACAAGTGTAGGAGATGAAGGCGGGTTTGCTCCAAAATTAGATGGAACGGAAGACGCTCTTGAAACCATAAAAAAAGCAGTTACAAATGCTGGATATAATTTTGGTAAGGATGTTATGATTGCATTGGATTGTGCATCTTCAGAATTCTATGAAAACGGAAAATATGATTACACTAAATTTGAAGGAAAAGCTGGAGAAGTTAGAGATGGCAAGGAACAAGCAGATTATCTTTCAGATTTGGCAGATAAATATCCTATTATTTCAATTGAAGACGGAATGGATGAAAATGATTGGGAAGGATGGAAATATTTAACAGAAAAGATAGGTAGTAAAGTACAATTAGTTGGTGATGACCTATTTGTTACTAATATTGAGCGTTTATCTAGAGGCATTAATGAATCTATAGGAAACTCTATTTTGATTAAAGTAAATCAAATTGGCACTCTTTCTGAAACCATTGATGCTGTATCAATGGCACATAATGCTGGCTATACTACAGTTATGTCTCATAGATCAGGTGAGACCGAAGATACTACAATTGCTGATCTTTCTGTAGCGCTGTCTACGGGCCAAATAAAAACAGGATCTGCATCGAGAAGTGATAGAATGTCTAAGTATAATCAATTGCTCAGGATAGAGGAAGAACTCTCTGATAAAGCAGTATATCCACAAATGAAAGCCTTTAAATTATAAACATCTAAAAATCAACCTTGAATATCCTTTAATATTCGAGAGAAATTTTGTAAATTTGCACAGAATTTTTGTGAAATTTTCATTATTTTTTAACAGTGTCAGAAAAAGCAACATTAAACGTTAATGGTGGTAGTTATGATCTACCCTTACTGAAGAGTTCAGAAGGTGAACTATGTATTGAAATAAGTAAGCTTAGAGGTCAATCTAATGGAATTACAACCATTGATAGAGGTTTTAAAAATACAGCTTCATGTGAGAGTAAAATTACCTATTTAGATGGTGAAAAAGGTGTTCTACGCTATAGAGGTTATTCTATTGAAGAATTAGCTAGCAAGGCTTCATTTCTGGAGGTTGCGTACTTATTAATTTTTGGTGAGCTACCTAATAAAGATGAACTAGAAAAATTTCATAGTGATATAGTTGAACAAAGTATTGTAGCTGATGATGTAAAGAAGATTATTGATGCATTTCCAGGAGCTGCACATCCAATGGGAGTTTTGTCCAGCCTAACGAGTGCATTAACTGCTTTTAATCCTGATGATGTCTCCTTGGATTATTCCAGAAGCAAGGAAGAGATGTACAACACTATTGTTAAAGTAATGGGTAAGATACCTGTTCTTATATCTTGGACATTTAGAAAAAAGAATGGATTTCCACTAGAATATTCTAGTAAAACAAGGAACTTGGATTATGTTGAGAATATTTTACAAATGATGTTTAAAAGACCTAACGAAGATTATGTCCAAAACACCGTTTTAGTTGATGTATTAAACAAGCTTTTAATTTTACATGCAGATCATGAACAGAATTGCTCTACTTCAACTGTTAGAATTGTAGGATCTGCGCAAACCGGATTATTTGCTTCAATATCTGCTGGAATTTCGGCTCTTTGGGGTCCTTTACATGGAGGTGCTAATCAAGCTGTTTTAGAAATGTTTAATGCAATTAAGGAAGATGGCGGTGATACCCAAAAGTATATTAATAAAGCTAAGGATAAAGAAGATCCATTTAGGCTGATGGGATTTGGACATAGAGTCTACAAGAATTATGATCCAAGAGCAAAAATAATTAAAGAAGCTGCACATAATGTCTTAGAAACACTTGGCATTGATGATCCTGTCTTAGAAATTGCTAAAAAACTAGAAGAAAAAGCTTTAAAAGATAAATACTTTGTTGAAAGAAAATTATATCCAAATGTTGATTTTTATTCTGGAGTAATATATAGAGCCATGGGTATTCCTTCTGACATGTATACGGTAATGTTTGCTTTAGGAAGACTACCAGGATGGATTGCTCAATGGAGAGAGATGAGACTAATGAATGAACCAATTGGACGTCCTAGACAATTATATACTGGAAGTACATTAAGAAAATTCAAATCAATTTCTAAGAGATAATATATCTTTTTCAATCACACTTTCTTTGTATCTTTATTGAATGTTAAATCTCAATGTAATTAACGAGACTTCGAAACTAAAAGCAGTTGTATTAGGCACAGCTGTAAGTTTAGGTCCTGCTCCAAAATTAGAAGATTGTATTGATCCTAAAAGTAGGGAGCATATATTAAATAATACATATCCAATTGAAGAAGATTTAACTCAGGAATTAGAAGAGTTTTTCCAAATATTAAAAAAACATGATGTTGTCGTGTATAGGCCTGAAAAAATTGAAAATTATAATCAAATTTTTTCTAGAGATATTGCTTTTGTAATAGATAATAAGTTTGTTTTTGCCAATGTTGTAAAAGAAAGAGAAAACGAAATTCATGGAATAGAACATGTTTTTAGTCAAATTGATAATCAGAATATAATTCATTTACCTGAAACGTGCCATGTAGAGGGAGGAGATGTAATGCTGTGGGGGAATTATGTTTTTATTGGAACCTATTCGGCAAGTGACTTTTCTAACTATATAACAGCGAGAACTAATAATCAAGCAGTAAATGCTATAAAAAATTTATTTCCAAATAAAACAATTATACCTTTTGAACTCCTAAAATCTAATGATGATCCGAGAAACAATGCGCTGCATTTGGATTGTTGTTTCCAGCCAGTAGGAAAGAATAAAGCAATTGCATGTCCTGAAGTGTTTTTAGATCGAAATCAATACAAATGGATTGTTGATTTATTTGGAGTAGAGAATATATTTGAAATAAGCAAAGAAGAGATGTGTGATATGCACTGTAATATTTTTTCTATTGATCAGAATATTGTTGTAAGTGATAGATCTTTCATCCGATTAAATTCTTGGCTTGAAAAAAATAATTTTATTGTTGAGAAAATAAAATACTCTGAAGCATCAAAACAAGGCGGTCTTTTAAGATGTTCAACTTTACCATTAATTAGAGAAAATTAAATATGCAGCAGACAACAAATAACATATTGATGATTAGACCAGCTAATTTTAATTACAATGATCAAACGGCTAGTAATAATTATTATCAAAAAAAGGGGCTTGCATTAGAGTCAGTTAATGAAAATGCACAAAAAGAATTTGATTTATTAGTTGAAGAATTAAAATCCAATGGAATTAATGTACTAGTTTTTGATGATGATTTGAAACATGAAACACCATCTGCTATTTTTCCAAATAATTGGATATCATTTCATTCAAACGGAGATGTAGTTATATATCCTATGTTTGCAATTAACAGAAGATTAGAGAGAAGAGAAGATGTTTTTAGTTTTGTTGAAAACAAGGGATTTAATATCAAAAACGTTGTTGATTATACTTCTGCAGAGGATGAAAATCTATTTTTAGAAGGTACTGGAAGTATAGTTTTAGATAGAGTTAACAGAAAAGCTTATTGTTCTATATCGGAAAGATCTTCAGAGGATTTATTAATTGAATTTTGTGAAGATTTTCAATATACTCCTGTAATTTTTAATTCGTTTCAAAATGTTGAAGGTCAAAGACTAGCTATCTATCATACCAATGTTATGATGTGTGTAGCTGAAACATTTGCAATTGTTTGTCTTGATTCAATTGATGATGGAACTCAAAGAAAAAATCTAACAAATCATTTAATTGAAAATGAAAAAGAAATAATTGAAATTAGTGAAAATCAACTAGAGAATTTTTCAGGAAATATGCTACAACTTAAAGATTCTAGTGGAAATCCTATACTAGTGATGAGTGAATCAGCACATAAAGCATTAAATAAAGAGCAGGTTGATAAAATACAAAAGCATTGTAAACTTTTATCTAGCCCAATCCCTACTATTGAAAGGTGTGAAGGGGGAAGTGTAAGATGTATGATAGCTGAAGTCTTTCTTCCAATTTCAAAATAAGATTATTAAGCACTATATTTATACATTATAATTCAACATGCAACTTCAAAAGATACTCTCAAAAAATGTAATTGATGCTTTTGATAAACTTTTTAATGTTAGAGTTGAAAATATTGAATTTCAGCCTACAAAAAAAGAGTTTGAAGGAGATATAACTATTGTTATTTTTCCTTTTGTTAAACTTTTAAAACAAACTCCTAAAGATATTGCAGAAAAACTTGGAAGTTCTCTTGAAAAACAGGACTGTGTAGTTAAATACAATGTTGTTTCAGGTTTTCTTAATCTTGTAATTTCTGATGATTATTATTTAGATTTTTTTGAGTCAATAAAATCTAATGAAAAATATGGCTTCATTCTTCCAACTACTAATGATGCAGTTATGGTTGAGTATTCTTCTCCAAACACGAATAAGCCTTTACATTTAGGACATATTAGAAATAACCTACTCGGCTATAGTGTTTCAGAAATATTAAAGGCGTCAGGAAAAAAAGTTTATAAAACTCAAATCATCAATGATAGAGGCATTCATATTTGTAAAAGTATGGTCTCATGGCTAGCCTATGGAAATGGGGAAACACCTGAATTATCTGGCCTAAAAGGAGACAAATTAGTTGGAAACTATTATGTTAAATATGATCAAGTTTATCAGGAACAAGTACAAGATTTAATCAAGCAAGGAAAAGCTGATGATGATGCAAAACAACAAGCTCCAATATTATTAGAAGCAAAAGATATGTTACTAAAATGGGAATCTGGAGATAAAGAAGTAGTGAGTCTTTGGAAAAAAATGAATCAATGGGTTTATGATGGATTTGATGTTACATATAAAAGACTTGGTGTTGATTTTGATTTTTATTATTATGAGAGTCAAACCTATCTCCTAGGTAAGGAATTTATAAAAACAGGTCTAGAAAAAGAAGTTTTTTACAAAAAGGATGATGGTTCCATTTGGTGTGATTTAACTAGTGAAGGATTGGACGAAAAAATTGTTTTAAGAGCTGATGGGACAGCTGTTTATATGACGCAAGATATTGGTACAGCCGTGCAAAGAGTAAAAGATCACCCTGATATTAATTCCATGGTATACACTGTTGGAAATGAACAAGATTATCACTTTAAAGTCTTGTTTTTGATACTAAAAAAATTAGGTTTTTCTTGGGCAGAAAATTTATTCCATTTAAGCTATGGAATGGTTGATCTTCCTACTGGAAAAATGAAGAGTAGAGAAGGAGTAGTAGTTGATGCAGATGACTTGTTAGAAGAGATGAGTGAAACAGCAAAAAATATTTCTAAACAATTAGGAAAATTAGACGGGTATGATAAAAATCAAAAACAAGAGGTTTATGAAACCATTGGGTTAGGAGCTTTAAAATATTTTATTCTCAAAGTTGATCCCAAAAAGAGAATTTTATTTGATCCTAAAGAGTCTGTTGATTTTCAAGGCAATACGGCTTCATTTATTCAATATTCTTATGCTAGAATTCAGTCTATAATTAGGGGTATAAATTTTAAACCTTCAAAAGAAAAATATCAACAACCTTTGGAAGATAATGAGAAAGAACTTATCAAACAATTGGAGCTTTTTCCATCGATAATTCAAAATTCTGCAACAAGTCATAACCCTGGTCTTATAGCAAATTATCTTTATGACTTGGTTAGAATATTTAATTCTTTTTATCAAAGTTTACCTATTTTAAAATCTGCATTAATAGATAAGAAAAATTTTAGAGTAAATCTGTGTAGATCTGTTGGATATACAATTAAAAATGCATTGGGACTGCTTGGAATTGGTGTAGTTGATAGAATGTAGTTTTTATTTAGAAAGAACAGCTACTTTTTTTAAATTTGACTTTTAATAAAATAGTTATCATATGTTTGATAGTCTTAGTGGTAAGTTAGATAAAGCCTTTCAACTTTTAAAAGGCCATGGTAGAATTACAGAGATTAATATTGCCGAGACCCTAAAAGAAGTGCGTCGCGCTCTTTTAGATGCAGATGTAAATTATAAAACAGCAAAAGATTTTACTGAAACAGTTAAGCAAAAGGCCTTAGGACAAGATGTATTAACTTCATTGAAGCCTGGTCAAATAATGATTAAAATAGTCAAGGATGAATTAACCCAGCTAATGGGCGGTGATTCTTCTGAAATTGATCTAACTGGAAAGCCTTCTATTGTATTAATGTCAGGGCTACAAGGATCTGGTAAGACAACATTTTCAGCTAAACTTGCTAATTTTTTAAGAAAGACAAATAGCATGAAACCTCTTATGGTTGCTTGTGATGTATACAGGCCTGCTGCTATTGAACAATTACATGTACTTGGAAAAGATTTAGATGTTGAGGTATATAGCGAAGATGAAAATAAGGATCCAGTTTCTATTGCAAAAGCTGGTATTAAATATGCTAAATCAAAAGGATTTAATTTGGTTATAGTAGATACTGCAGGTAGGCTAGCTATAGATGAATTTATGATGACAGAGATCTCAAATATTAAAAAAGCTATTAAGCCTCAAGAAGTTTTATTTGTAGTAGATTCAATGACAGGTCAGGATGCAGTTAATAGTGCTAAAGCTTTTAATGATATTTTGGATTTTAATGGAGTAGTTTTAACCAAGCTAGATGGTGACTCAAGAGGTGGTGCAGCGCTATCAATAAAAAGTGTTGTAGATAAACCTATAAAATTTATTGGAACAGGTGAAAAGATGGAAGCCCTAGATGCATTTCATCCTGCGAGAATGGCCGATAGAATACTTGGAATGGGCGATGTTGTCTCACTTGTTGAAAGAGCACAACAACAATTTGATGAGGAGGAAGCTAGAAAAGTTCAAAAGAAAATTGCAAAGAACAAATTTGGCTTTGATGATTTCTTAAATCAAATTCAGCAAATTAAAAAGATGGGAGACATGAAAGATTTAGTTGGGATGATTCCAGGAGCGGGAAAAATGATGAAAGACATAGATATTGATGATGATTCCTTTAAGCATATAGAGGCAATTATCCATTCTATGACTCCAAAGGAGCGTTCGAATCCAGCACTAATAGATCACTCTAGAAAAAAACGAATTAGTAAAGGTTCAGGGACAAGCCTTGATGATGTAAATCAGCTTATGAAGCAATTTTCACAAATGAGTAAAATGATGAAAATGATGCAAGGTGATGGTGGTGCAAAAATGATGCAGATGATGCAAAATGCTAAAAAATAATTATTATAATGACAATTTTAGACGGAAGAAAAACAAGCAGTGATATTAAGGATGAGATTGCAGTAGCTGTAAATGAAATCACAGCATCTGGTGCAAGAGCGCCTCATCTTGCAGCTGTTATTGCTGGAGAGGATGGAGCAAGCTTGACTTATGTAGGAAGCAAGGTTAGAGCATGCAAAAAAGTAGGCTTTGATTCTACACTTGTAAAATTTCCAGATACTGTTACTGAAGATGAGTTGCTTAATAAGGTCCATGAATTAAACAATGATGATAAAATTGATGGATATATAGTTCAGCTTCCACTGCCTAGTCATATAGATTCTCAAAAAATATTAATGGCTGTAGATCCAGCTAAAGATGTAGATGGTTTCCATCCTACTAATTTTGGAAAAATGACACTTAATCTACCCACTTTTATTTCTGCTACTCCTTATGGGATTATGGAGTTATTAGAAAGATACAATGTAGAGACAGAAGGTAAACATACACTTGTTATTGGACGCTCAGATATTGTTGGAAGACCCATAAGTATTCTTATGAGTAGAAAATCTAATCCTGGGAATTCAACAGTAACACTTGCCCATAGTAGAACAAAAAATATTGATGAGTTAACAAGACAGGCTGATATAATTATTTCTGCTCTTGGATCTCCAAATTTTGTTAAAGCTGATATGGTAAAAGAAGGGGTAGTAGTGGTAGATGTAGGAATTACAAGAGTTAAGGATGATTCAGAAAAAGGGTACAAAATTGTAGGCGATGTAGACTATGAAAATGTTTCCAAAAAGGCAAGTCATATAACGCCAGTTCCAGGAGGTGTTGGTCCTATGACTATTGCTATGCTTTTAAAAAATACGCTTCAAGCTTACAAAAAATAATCTATAAGATTAATTATTTTTCAAAAATTTGATTAAAGTCCTTGAATGATTTGAATTCAAGAGCATTTCCTGCGGGATCCTTAAAGAACATGGTGGCTTGTTCACCAGCCAGCCCCTTAAATCTAATATAGGGCTCTATAATAAATTCAATTTCTTTTTCAATTAGATGTTTTGAGAATTTTTCAAAATCATCCCATTTTAAAATAACACCAAAGTGAGGTACTGGAACATCTTTTCCATCTACAGGGTTTGTATGCAGATTTTCTTTTGATTTCTCTTTATAATGAATTACTAATTGATGGCCAAAAAGGTTAAAGTCTACCCAATGATCACTACTTCTACCTTCTTCACAGCCAAGAATATCTCTATAGAATTCTCTACACTTGGGAATATTATCTACTGGAATTGCTAGATGAAATGGAGTTAACTTTTGCATTTATTTTTTTAACATATTAGTAAGTTCAAAAATTTCTTTATCGTTTAACAATCGATATTTTCCCTCTTTAACATCTAATTTTATATTCATAATTCTAACTCTCTTTAAGGATAAAACCCTAAAATCAAAATATTCACACATTCTTCTTATTTGCCTATTTAATCCTTGAGTTAGAATAATTTTAAATTCTGTAGATTTTAATTTTTCCACTTTACATTTTCTGGTTTTTTTACCAAGAATTGATACCCCTTCACTCATTTTTTTTAGAATATCCTCTGAAATAGGTCTATTAACCCTGACTAGATATTCTTTTTCGTTGTTGTAAGCGGTTTTTAGGATTTTGTTAGCCGTATCACCATCATTGGTTAATAAGATCAATCCTGTAGTTGTTTTATCAAGTCTTCCAATAGGAAATATTCGCTCACGAAACTTTATAAAGTCAATTATGTTATTTTCTTCAACTCCAGCATTTGTCGTACATACAACACCTTTAGGTTTATTAAGGGCAATGAAGATTCTTTTGCTTTTTTTTTGTTTGATTTTTTCTCCATCAACATGAATAACATCATCCTTCTGAACTTTGTAGCCCATTACTGCTTCTTTTGAATTTATCATTATTCTTCCTTGTTCAATTAGCTTATCAGCTTGTCTCCTAGAGCAGTAGCCTATTTCACTCAAATATTTATTAATTCTTATCCCCTGAGACTCCATATTATATTCAATAATTTTATTCGATGTTAAATATAGATAATTAAGATCTTTATATTTGCAAGTGATGGATAAAAAAAATCAGGAGTTATTAGAAAAAGGAGAAGTTCTGCCACTTATGGAAGCTTTCTATTCTATCCAGGGTGAGGGTTTTCATAAAGGAAAAGCATCTTATTTTATTAGGATTGGAGGATGTGATGTTGGCTGTCATTGGTGTGATGTAAAGGATAGCTGGGATGCTCAAGCACATCCACTTATTTCTACTAAAAACATTGTTAAGAATTCTTTAGAGTATAGTGAGATGGTTGTAGTTACTGGCGGGGAGCCGTTAATGTGGGATATGACAATTCTAACAAGAGAATTAAAAGAAAACAACAAAAAAATTCATATAGAAACTTCTGGCGCATATGAGCTAACTGGTAATTGGGATTGGATATGTTTATCGCCAAAAAAACAAATGAAACCAGTCGATGAAATATATAAAAAAGCCGATGAGCTAAAAGTAATTATTTATAATAATGATGATTTTAAATTTGCAGAAGATCAAGCTAAAAAGATTAGTTCAAAAGCTCATTTATTTCTTCAACCAGAGTGGGAAAAGCGTGAAAAAATGATGCCTATAATGGTAGATTATATTAAAAAAAATCCCAAGTGGAAAATATCACTTCAAACCCACAAATATTTAGACATTCCATAACTTAAATAGGCAAGGCTTTTAAAGGCATAGATGGCTCATCTAGAAGAGCTTTTTTATTGACCTGTAGAGAGCTATAAATCATAATATTTTAACTAAAAAATTGTTAATAACTTACTTCTTTTTTTAGACATATTTTAATCTGTTGCGACATAGTTTTTTCGTATATTTGTACTGGTGAAATATTCTTAAAAAAATCAATTATTTTTTTTCAATATTTTTTAAGCATATTTAAAACAAAAAAATGAGCGAAAACACAAAAAAATATTCTGCTGACAGCATACAGGCTTTGGAGGGTATGGAGCATGTACGGATGAGACCTTCAATGTATATTGGAGATGTTGGTTCTAGGGGACTTCATCACTTGGTAATTGAGGTTGTTGATAATTCAATTGATGAGGCTCTTGCAGGTCATTGTAATAATATTATTGTAACGATCAATGAAGACAATTCAGTTACTACTGAGGATGATGGGCGAGGTATTCCTGTAGGCATACATAAAAAGGAGGGAGTTTCTGCTTTAGAGGTTGTTATGACTAAAATTGGAGCAGGTGGAAAATTTGATAAAGACTCCTATAAGGTTTCTGGTGGATTGCACGGAGTAGGAGTAAGTTGTGTAAATGCTCTTTCAGAATCTCTTAAGGCTAGTGTTCATAGAGATGGTAAGGTTTGGGAACAAGAATATGAAAAAGGAGTTCCTCTATATCCTGTAAAGGAAACGGGTAAAACTGATAAGACAGGGACTATAGTTACGTTTAAACCAGACACAACTATTTTCACTGATATAACTGAGTATAGCTATGATATTCTTGCTAGTAGACTAAGAGAATTATCTTTTTTAAACAAGGGAATTACCGTAACATTAATTGATAGAAGAGATAAAGACAAAAAGTCTGGGGAATTTCAAAGTGAGATTTTCTTTTCCAAAGAAGGCTTACCAGAGTTTATTAAATTCTTAGATGGCAGTAGAGAGCCTATAATGAGGAGTGTTATTGCCTTTGAGGGTGAGAAAAATGGCGTCCCAGTAGAGGTTGCTATGATATACAATACATCATATGCTGAAAATTTGCATTCATATGTAAATAACATAAACACTCATGAAGGAGGAACACATTTAAGTGGATTTAGAAGAGGCTTAACGCATACCTTAAAGAAGTATTCAGAAGCTTCAGGGATGCTGGATAAATTAAAATTTGAAGTTTCTGGCGATGACTTTAGAGAAGGACTTACTGCGATAATTTCTGTAAAGGTTGCAGAACCTCAATTTGAAGGGCAAACAAAAACTAAATTAGGAAATAAAGAAGTTTCTTCATGTGTAAGCCAAGCAGTTTCAGAGATGTTAACAAATTATCTTGAAGAACATCCAGATGATGCTAAAATAATTGTACAAAAAGTAATTCTTGCAGCTCAAGCCAGACATGCAGCTCAAAAAGCCAGAGAAATGGTTCAGAGAAAATCTGTAATGAGCATAGGAGGTCTTCCTGGAAAACTATCAGATTGTTCTGAACAAGACCCTTCTAAATGTGAGGTTTTTCTTGTTGAGGGGGATTCAGCAGGGGGAACTGCAAAGCAAGGTAGAGATAGAGCTTTTCAAGCAATTTTACCTTTAAGAGGTAAGATATTAAATGTGGAAAAAGCTATGCAACATAAGGTTTTTGAAAATGAAGAAATTAGAAACATATTTACTGCTTTAGGTGTTACTATTGGTACTGAGGAGGATAGTAAAGCACTAAATATTGAAAAACTTAGATATCACAAAGTTGTTATAATGTGTGATGCTGATATTGATGGAAGTCATATTGCTACACTAATTTTAACATTCTTCTTCAGATATATGAAAGAATTAATTGAAAATGGACATGTCTATATAGCTACTCCGCCTCTTTATTTAGTTAGAAAAGGAGCAAAGAAACAATATGCATGGAGTGACGAGGATAGAGACAAACTAGTAAGTGAGTATGGAGATGGCTCGAAGATTCAAAGATATAAAGGTCTTGGAGAAATGAACGCTATTCAATTATGGGACACTACTATGAATCCTGGATTTAGGACTCTAAGAAAGGTAGTAATTGACAATGGTATTGAGGCAGATAGAATTTTTTCAATGCTTATGGGTGACGATGTTCCACCTAGAAGAGAATTTATTGAGAAAAATGCAATTTATGCTAATATAGATGCATAATTAAACTTATAATCTATTATGAAAATAACAGTGGTTGGTGCTGGTGCAGTAGGAGCAAGTTGTGCTGAATATATTGCAATTAAAAATTTTGTTTCAGAAGTTGTTTTATTGGATATAAAGGAAGGCTTTGCTGAAGGAAAAGCAATGGATTTAATGCAGACAGCTTCTTTAAATAATTTTGATACTAATATAATTGGTTCAACTAATGATTATTCTAAAACTGCAAACAGTGATATTTGTGTTATAACTTCAGGAATTCCAAGGAAACCAGGAATGTCTCGTGAAGAATTAATAGGTATAAATGCAGGAATAGTAAAAACAGTCTCTTCAAACCTCCTAGAGCATTCTCCAGATACAATTCTTATTGTGGTTAGTAATCCAATGGATTCTATGACTTATTTAGTTCATAAGACTACTGCATTGCCAAAAAACAGAATTATTGGTATGGGAGGTGCTTTGGATTCAGCAAGATTCAAGTATAGATTAGCTGAGGCATTAGATGCTCCAGTTAAAGAAGTTGATGGTATGGTTATAGGAGGACACAGTGATAAAGGTATGGTACCTTTGATTTCTAAGGCTACAAGAAATGGTGAAAAAGTTTCAGATTTACTCTCAGCTGAAAGATTAGATCAAGTTAAACAAGATACAAAGGTTGGTGGTGCTACACTAACTGGATTATTGGGAACTTCAGCTTGGTATGCCCCTGGAGCTGCTGTTAGTTCGTTAACTCAGGCAATAATATGTGACGAGAAAAAAACATTTCCTTGTTCATCTTATTTAAATGGAGAGTTTGGTATAAATGATATTTGTATTGGTGTCCCTGTTGTATTAGGAAAAAATGGTATAGAAGAAATTGTTGAAATTAACTTAGATCAATCTGATATGGACCATTTAAAGGAAAGTGCAGAAGGTGTTAGAAAAACAAACAAACTATTAAATATCTAGTAATATTTCTGTCCATTGCCTTTTTTTTAACTAATTAATAAATGAATTGAATCAGTTGGCATTTTATTCGTTATATCATATATTTGCTCCACTTTCAACTGAAATGTATTAAAACATGAAGAACAAAGGATTGATAAAATTTTTGGCGTGCCTATTTGGTTTAGTTTGTATATTCCAATTAGTTCTTACTTTCCAGTTTAATCAGATTGAAAATCGAGCTGACGATTATACTATCAATCTTGTTGAGGATTCAGAGGAAAATTTTGATACTAAAAGAAGAGACTTAAAACTAAGATATTTGGATTCTATATCAAATATTTCAGCTTTCAATATTCTAATTGCTGACTATACTTATGATGAACTTAAGAAAAAGTCAATGAAATTAGGCCTGGACTTAAAGGGAGGAATAAATGCTATTTTACAGATTTCAGTCAAGGATATACTAAAAAGTTTGTCTAATAATAGTACAGATCCAATATTTAATAAGTCTTTGAGTGATGCTGAAGAAATGCAAAAAAATAGTCAAAACACTTATTTAGAGGACTTTTTTATAGCATTTGATGATATTAAAGGAGATAGTAAACTTGCATCTCCAGATATCTTTGCCAATAGAACTTTAAGTGAAGAAATTACTTTTAATATGTCTGACGATGAGGTAAGACCAATATTAGAGGAAAAAATAGACGAAAGCATTGAATCTGCATTACAAGTTTTAAGAAAGAGGGTAGACCCTGACGGCCTTTTATCACCTGTTATTCAAAGAATTGGAAGTTCAGCTAGAATTCTATTTGAATTGCCTGGGGCTAATGATGTTGAGAGAATTAAAAAATTATTACAAGGAACTGCACAACTGGAGTTTTGGGATGCTTTTAAAGGAGAAGAATTTATTCAGTTTATAGTTCAAGCTAACGAAATTGTTAAAAATATTGAAGATTTATCTGACGAATCTATAGTTGATTCTCAGCAGGATGAAGAAACTAGTGAAATTGAAGAATTATTAGGTTCTGAAACTCAGCTCGATTCTGTTGTTAATCCCATTTTAGATTTAATTAAAGGTCAAGGTTACCCAGGAGGGCCTGTAATTGCAACATTTGATTCTAGAGGAAAAGATAAAATTTCAAAATATTTAGCTCTTCCTGAAGTGAGATCCTTACTTTCTACAGAACAAAGATTTGTTAAGTTTTCATGGGGAATTACCCAGATTGATGATGAAGGAAATGAGTATTCTGAATTATATGCTTTAAAGGGAAATAGAGAAAATGAACCTTTATTGAACGGCTCAGTAATAACTGATGCTAGACAATCCTATTCAATTGATGGTGTTAGCCCTACTGTAAGTATGCAAATGAATAGTAAGGGGGCAAAAATATGGGAAAAGATGACTGGAGATGCCTTTAATCAGGGATCTCAAATTGCAATAGTATTAGATGACATTGTATACTCTGCTCCAGGAGTTACAAGCGGCCCTATCTCTGGTGGTAATTCTGAGATTTCAGGTTCTTTTGATACTGCAGAGGCAATAGATTTAGCAAATGTTCTTAGAGCTGGAAAATTACCTGCATCTGCAGATATTATTCAAGCAGATGAAGTTGGTCCATCACTAGGACAAGAGGCTATCGACAGCGGAATATTATCTTTTCTTATAGCACTTATTTTAGTATTAGTTTGGATGATATTTTATTATGGTAAAGCAGGAATCTATTCAAACTTAGCCTTATTTTTTAATGTCATATTAATTTTCGGGATACTTGCTGGATCAGATGCTGTTCTTACTCTACCAGGAATAGCAGGTATTATACTGACTATTGGTATTGCAGTGGATGCAAATGTACTTATATACGAAAGAGTTAGAGAGGAATTGTATAGTGGAAAGAAATTAAAAGCTGCTATTGTAGATGGATACCATAATGCATATTCTTCAATTTTAGATGCAAATATTACTACAGGACTAACTGCTTTGATTCTTAAAATATTTGGTACAGGTCCAATTGAAGGCTTTGCTACAACACTTTTAATAGGTATAATAACATCACTTTTTACGGCAATATTTATTTCTAGGTTATTAGTGAACTGGGATATTAACAGAGGATCTCAATTTAATTTTTCCACGTATTTAACAAATGGCTTGTTTAGAAACATGTCTATTGATTTTCTTAAGTACAGAAAAATGGCATATATATTATCATTTGTAGTAATTTCTTCAGGGCTATTTTCTTTGTTTACTTCCGGCTTAGATCAAGGAATTGATTTTGTTGGTGGTAGAACCTATACGATTAGGTTTGACAGAGATATGAATACAGAGGAAGTAAGACAATCAACTGATAAAGTATTTGGAAGTTCTGAAATTAAAACAATTGGATCTCCAAATCAGCTAAAAATTTCTACAAAATATAGAGTAGATGAGAATACTGCTGAAGCAGATGAAGATGTTCAAAGAAAATTATATGAATCACTTGAAACATTTTTACCAGAAAATTACACTTATGATCAATTTTTAAATGCAGAAAATAATGTAGGGAAAATGATGTCTGCAAAAGTTAGTCCTACTATAGCAGATGATATAAAACAGAATTCTTTTTGGGCGGTACTTGGATCATTAGTTGTTGTATTTCTCTATATCTTATTTAGGTTTAGAAAATGGCAATTCTCATTGGGTGCTGTAGCAGCAGTTTTTCATGATGTATTAATTGTTTTAGGAATTTTCTCTCTTACATATAGATTTATGCCTTTTAGCATGGAAATTGATCAAGCATTTATTGCGGCAATTCTGACTGTAATAGGATATTCTCTTAATGACACAGTTGTTGTATTTGATAGAATTAGAGAGTTTGTTAATGAACATTCTACATGGGAATTTAAGAAAACTGTAAATTCTGCACTTAATAGTACATTAAGTAGAACACTAAATACATCATTTACAACATTAGTTGTACTAGTTTCTATGTTTATACTAGGAGCTGATTCTCTTAGAGGATTATTATTCGCTTTAATTGTTGGAGTTGTGGTAGGTACATATTCTTCCGTATTTGTAGCGACACCTATAATGCATGACACTACAGGTAAATCCGAGAAATAGTCTATCAGTTATTTTTTTCTGAACATTAAGTAAATTCCTAATATAATAAAAGGGACGCTCAACACTTGACCGGTATTCATGCCAAGAATCCAATCTTCTCTCCCTTGAACCTGAGCAACTTTAAAAAATTCAATTACAAATCTTAAACTCCACAATAGAACAAAAAATAAGCCTAACATATAACCAGAAATGCTGGCTTTATTTGTTTTCCAATAAATAAAATACATAACAACAAAAATAACTATATATCCAAATGCTTCATATAATTGTGCTGGATGTCTAGCAAAGTCTTCGCCTAAGGCTTTAAAAACGACTCCAAAAATACTATCAGTTTTATATCCAATGATTTCTGAGTTGAAAAAATTTCCAATTCTAATAAATGCCCCACCTATAGCCACAGGAATTACTATTCTGTCTAATATCCATAAAACAGATTTATGTAAAACCCTAGTGTTATATAAATACATAGCTGTTATTATTCCAATGGCAGCTCCATGGCTAGCAAGCCCCCTAAAGCCTGTAAACTCAAATGTTGGATTAAATCTAAAGGGTAGGAATACGCTAAAAAAGTCTTGTTCAAAAAGCTCAAATTGATAGAAAATTACATGTCCCAGTCTAGCCCCAATCATTGTTCCAAGTATGGTATATATAAACAATGAATCTAGTTTTTCTACGGAAAGATTTTCTTTCACATAAATTCTCTTCATTATATACCAACCCAATATAAAGGCCAGCATCCACATCAAACTATAATAGTGAATTGTAAATTTTCCAAAAAGATCTATTCCTGCTGAACTTGGATCCCATGTGGTTTGTAAAGCAATCATTAGTTTTATTTTATATCAAATGTTTTTTATCGCTAGTCTATTTTAAAACATTATGAAGATAATTACATTTTTAAATTTTCTATGTTAATGAAAACAGAAAATTATGTTAAAATTTATTATAATTAAGGAACAGGATCATATCCTGATCTCCCCCAAGGATGACAACTTAAAATTCTCTTTGACATAAGAAACAATCCATAAAATATACCATGTTTTTGCAATGCTTCAATGGAATATTGAGAACAAGTTGGTTGAAAACGACATGTTGCTGGAGTTAGTGGTGAAATTATTTTTTGGTAAAATTTAATTAATAAAATCATAGGATATGTTAATAATTTCATCTCTTATAATCTTAATTAATTGTAAAATCTGTTTTACCATCATTATCATTTAAAATTATACCTGCATTTTTTAAATCATCTCTTATTTTATCACTTAATTCAAAATCCTTATCATTTCTAGCTTTATCTCTTAATTCAATTAATATTTCAATTACAGATTTAATTTTGTCATTACCTGTTTTTGACTTGTTTTTTTCTAACCCTAATACATCAAAGACAAATTCGTTTAGTTTTATTTTGATTTCTTTAAGATCATTTTTGTTAATCCCTGCCTTTTCAGTTTTAACTAGATTTATGAATTTTACTACATCAAAAATCTGTGCAATTAAAATAGGTGTATTGAAATCATCATTCATTGCATCGTAGCAATTCCTAATCCAATTTTTGACATTAAATTCAGTCTTAGTAGAAACTTTCAAATTATCTACATTATCAATAGCGTCCATTAATTTGTTATATCCTTTTTCCGAAGCAACAAGAGCATCATTACTTAGGTCAAGAATACTTCTATAATGAGCTTGCATCATGAAAAACCGTATTACACTTGGAGAAAAAGCCTTAGATAGAAGATCATTATCTCCTGAAATAATTTCTTTTGGTAAAACACTATTCCCAGTTGATTTAGACATTTTACTTCCGTTAAGGGTTAGCATATTTGAATGCATCCAATAATTTGCTGGATTTGTATTAAAACATGCATTTGCTTGAGCAATTTCACATTCATGATGTGGAAATTTTAAGTCCATTCCACCTCCATGAATGTCAAACTTTTCTCCTAAATATTTACTACTCATAGCAGTACATTCAAGATGCCATCCGGGAAAACCTAGACTCCAAGGAGAATGCCATTTCATTATATGTTGAGGCTCTGCTTTTTTCCAAAGTGCAAAATCTTGAGGATTTTTTTTATCAGATTGACCATCTAATTTTCTTGTGTTATGTATTAGATCTTCAATATTTCGTTTGCTTAAAATTCCATATTTCTTTGACTTATTATATTCTATTACATCAAAGTATATAGAGCCATTTTTTTCATAAGCCAATTTATTGTCTAACATTTTTTTAATTAACTCAATTTGCTCAATAATATGTCCTTGTGCAGTAGGCTCTATACTGGGCGGCATTAAATTGAATTTTTTTGTCCAATCATGAAAGTCGTTGGTATATTTTTGAACTACTTCCATTGGAACAATTTTCTCAATCCTAGCTTCTTCACTAATTCGGTCTTCAGTATTGTCGTCAACCATATGCCCCACATCAGTTATATTTCTTATATATCTTATTTTCTTACCGATATGATTTAGATATCTATATATAGTATCAAATGAAATAAAAGTTCTTAAATTTCCAAGATGAACATTGCTGTAAACTGTTGGTCCACAGACATACATTCCTACATATCCTTTAGTAATAGTCTTGAATAATTCTTTTTTTCCAGTTAAAGAATTGTAGATTTTTATGCTGTTACTTTTGTCAGAAGGCATTTAATAAAATTACATTTTATAGACCATTAAATGAAGTTTCCAGCTGAATATATTTTAGGAATTCATCTTTGGTTGTTTGATCATATTTAAATTTTCCACCAAATTCAGATGTAATTGTACTAGAATCGACATCTTTTATTCCTCTTGAGTTAACACATAAATGTTTTGCATCAATGACACAAGCAATATCTTCTGTTTTTAAAACTTTTTGAAGCTCTGAAACTATTTGTTTAGTTAGTCTCTCTTGTACTTGAGGCCTTTTTGAATAATATTCAACTATTCTATTAATTTTAGATAATCCAATTACTGTTCCACTAGAAATATAAGCTACGTGAGCTTTGCCAACAATTGGAAGTAAATGATGTTCACATGTTGAGTAGACATTGATGTTTTTTTCCACTAACATTTCACCATAATTATATTTGTTTTCAAAGGTGGAAGATTTTGGTTTTAATTCTGGTTTTAGACCAGAAAAAATTTCTTTTACAAACATTCTAGCTACTCTTGCTGGGGTTCCCATTAGACTATCATCATTTAAATCTAGTCCGAGAGTATGCATAATTTCGCTAATATTCTTTTTTATAATTGATATTTTTTCTTCATCTGATTTTTCAAAGGCATCTTCTCTTATAGGAGTTACATCTGAGGTTTGCACGTGGTCTTCACCAAGTTCTTCATTTTTAGAAATATATTTTTCCAGTTTCATTATCTATTAATTAATATGATTTTAATCTGTACAAATATAATGAAATATCATTCCTATTGGTATATTCACTATAATAAAATCAAACTTATTGATTTTAAGTAATATTTGTCGTATTTGAAAAAAATAAATTAAATTAGCTCCTTCGTCACTACCCATCTTTTATATGAGAAAAGCTATAATTTTTTTTTCTATTTTTATTTTTTCAAATATTGGAGCTGTAATAGCTCAAAATGATTTCAAAAAACATGATAAGTGGATTACCCACTATCCATCAAATATAGATTTACCATTTTCAAATGATGAACTCAATAAATTAGAAGAAGCATATGGTCAAAACTTAAATGATCAAATTTTAGATAGAACTATTAGGGTAAAGGACATAAAGGATATTCTTAGAAATAGAATTCATATATATCAGGAAAATATTAAGGATGTATCTATAGTCCCATTATTATCTAATGTTCCAATTTTTAATATCTATAATCACAGGCTTAACAGACCTGTTTTTAATAGAAACAATTTTAATCCACTTCTTTACAATTTCAATTTCTTTTCAAAGACAAAACAAATTTATAGAGTAGATAATACTAATTATCTTATTGTAATTAAACCCAGAGAACTAAAATGAGAGGGTTTAAGCTAAATATTATATGGATTTTTTTACTATTACCTTTTTTAGGGTATTCTCAAGATGTACTGATTAGTGATGAAGGTACAGTAGTTGCATGCTCTGGAAATTTTTACGATTCTGGAGGAGATTCAGGAAATTATACAAGTAATGAAAATTATACAATAACCATTTGTCCTGAAAATTCAGGACAAATGGTACAGCTAGATTTTACTTGGTTTAGTACTCAGACGAATGCTGATATTTTAACAATTTATAATGGCGATGATGATACAGCCCCAGCTACGACCTATTCCGGACCAGATACTGCAAGTCCAGGGTTTGTTGCTGCTGATAATGCAACTGGCTGTCTTACAATTAATTTTACAAGTGATGCTGCAGCTTCTACTAGTGGTTGGGAAGCAGAAATAAGTTGTTATGAGCCTTGTCAGGATATTACAGGGTCTATCGATAGTACTACTCCTACTCCTGATACTGATGGCAATATACTGATTTGTCCAGGTGGACAAGTTGATTTTTTTGGATCAGGTACTTTTTCAAATTCTGGTGCTGACGCTACATATACTTGGGATTTCGGAGATGGGGCTTCTGCAACGGGTCAAAATGTAACTCATGTCTTTGAAGAATCTGGAATTTTTTCTGTTGGTCTAACAATTACTGACACCAATCCACTTGGATGTTCATCAGAGCAAGTTGGTCAAATTGTTCTTGTTGCCCCCTCGATTGACTTTGCTGGAACAGAGGCTACAAAACCTGACTTATGTTTCGGTGATTCAACAACCATTTTAGGTGTAGCAGAAACAACACAATTAGAAGATTGTGCACCAGAAATTTTTGAACAAACTTGGCTACAAGATACTCAGTCTACAGGAACAGGAGTCTCTTATGAATCTACAATTGAAGTAGAATGCTATGCTGATAATCTTAACTTAACAGATATTTCACAACTCATACAAATATGTGTTGTGATAGAACATTCTTTTATAGGAGATTTAGATATGTATTTAACTTCCCCTACTGGACAAACGGTTTATTTTGCGCAATATGGAGATGGTAATGATCCAGGATATTATTTAGGCCAGCCTATTGATAATGATGCTACTGGAAATCCTGGAGTGGGGTGGAATTATTGTTTTGCTCCTACTTCAACACAAGATATTTCAACTGCGGCAACTTCAGCAAATACTGTCCCTGCAGGAACTTATGGAGCATCAGGGAGTTCTTCTTTTGCTGATTTAATTGGATCTCCACTAAACGGGGATTGGACATTTACAGTTGTTGATTCATGGGCAATTGATGATGGAACATTATTCTCATGGAATCTTGATTTTGATCCATCATTATCTGCTCCTCCATCACAAATAGTTTCTCAAGAATGGAATGATGATACTTCAATAACATCTGTTGACGGAAATAATATTGTTGTTACACCAACTGAGGCTGGCGAACATTGTTATACATATGTTGTCCTAGATGATTTTGGATGTGAGTATAGTGAAACTGTTTGTATTACTATGGCAGAAGAAATTATTACTGAATCTCCAGAAAATTTAAATATATGTGATGATGCTACTAATTCATTCATTTTTGACTTTACTCCTAATGAGGATTTGATTTTATCTATTGCACCTGATCCTAGTCAACTAAGTGTTTCTTTTTATCAATCTAATGAGGATGCTGAGAGCGAATCTAACCCGATTGGTAATATTGATAGTTTTGATGGTAGTGATGACCAAATGATATATGCTAGGATTGATTATGCCGATACAAATTGTTATGAGATATCATCTTTTATGTTAAATGTTATCCCATATCCTGAAATTAATGATATAGATGATCAAACTCTATGTGATACTGTAGGAAATGGAGAGGTTGAATTTGATTTAAATTCACTTACACAAGATATTTTAGGAGATTTAGAAGTTTCTGACTATACTACAACATATTATTTATCGGAATCCGATGCTGAAAATTCATCTAATGAATTAAGTAGTACTTATGCTATAACAGATGGTCTATCTATTTATACTAGAGTAGATGCTTTAGATACAGGATGTGGTATTTATACAACAGATCCAATAATTACTTTTATAGTTCTTCCAGGGGATGATTCTTCATTTGTATTGACGGCTACATGTGATGGAGCCACGGCTGAGATAACGGGAGTTACTGGGGGCACATTTGCTTTTGTTGATCCACCAGCTGATGGGGCTGTTATAGACGCTGCTACTGGTACAGTTACTGGTGGAGATTATGGAAGTACATATGATATTAGTTATACTAGTGATGACCTTTGTCCAACCACGACTGTAGTTCCTGTTACAACTATTTTAGCGGATGATTCTTCATTTGTATTGACGGCTACATGTGATGGAGCCACGGCTGAGATAACGGGAGTTACTGGAGGTACATTTGCTTTTGTTGATCCACCAGCTGATGGGGCTGTTATAGACGCTGCTACTGGTACAGTTACTGGTGGAGATTATGGAAGTACATATGATATTAGTTATACTAGTGATGACCTTTGTCCAACCACGACTGTAGTTCCTGTTACAACTATTTTAGCGGATGATTCTTCATTTGTATTAACGGCTACATGTGATGGAGCCACGGCTGAGATAACGGGAGTTACTGGAGGTACATTTGCTTTTGTTGATCCACCAGCTGATGGGGCTGTTATAGACGCTGCTACTG
>JACKQG010002226.1_pt1 | contig 25620 bp, 23 predicted proteins | sample 8237621 | NCBI WGS metagenome assembly JACKQG01 (sample SAMN15677084, study PRJNA649215) | marine metagenome | biome: marine; feature: Black Sea; material: saline water; isolation source: suspended particulate matter (SPM) from the Black Sea western gyre | collected 2013-06-09/2013-06-10 | depth... | reverse complement strand
GATTGGTGGAGCAGCGGCGCTTTTGCTTTGGGTGTTTGGCGATGGAGAATTGGCAACTAGGCTTGGAATAATTTTTGCTTGGGCAATGGTAGTGTCGATGGGAATTGGCACGTTTACTGGCGCAGCGATACCTATCGTTATGAAACGAGTGGGAGCAGATCCTGCACAAGCATCAGCTATTTTCTTAATAATGATTACAGATGCGGTGGCGTTTTCATCGCTGCTTGGTTTTGCTTGGATAGCACTTCAATGGATGCAAGGGAATTAACATGATTCGAGATATAGATCACATTTTGATTGCACGTGGCGCGATTTCAGACAGAGTTCGAGATCTCGGTGAAGCAATCACAAAAAACCTAACAGATATTGGTGATACCGAAATTGCGCTCGTTGCAGTTATGACGGGGAGTTTGATTTTTGTTGCTGACCTTATGCGTCATTTGCCAATGAAAATACAAATCCAACTCATGACGGCGAGTAGCTACATCGGCAAAACCGTTAGAAGTAATAACGACCCCATGCTTGGCAAGTTGCCAGATGTAGAGGGGATGCACGTGCTTCTTGTTGACGATATCCTTGACTCAGGCAAGACTTTAACGCGAATTAGAAGCGAACTTGAAACGCTGCAACCGAAGTCGATTCAATCATGCGTTCTGTTACGCAAAAAACTTCAATCAGCGATGGAAGTACCTTGCGAACACGTTGGTTTTGATATCGAAGATGAGTTTGTGGTTGGATATGGGCTTGATTACAACGGGTATTACCGAAACTTGCCAGATATCGGTGTCATTTGCCCATAAAAACTATTCAAAAACGATTCTTAGGCAGGGCTCGGTACAGTTTCTAAGACTTGCTGCATAATTCGACTGCTTGTACTCATGTCTCCGTCTTGCATGAACGATTTGCTAACGATTCGGTGGGTACAAACTGGCAAGATGTTTGTAACAACATCTTCAGGGATGCAATAATCACGATCGTTGTAAAGTGCTGTTGCCTTTGCTACTTGAGCAAGGGCTAAACCACCACGGGTACTAATTCCAACCTGTAACTCTTCGTCACTCCTTGTCGCTGTTGATAGTGCGATGATGTATTGCACTAGCGAATCATCAATTTTTATGTTGTCAACTTGTTGTTGTGCCAATTCAATTTCTTTTGTTGACATTCGTGGTGTAAGTTTTTGCAAACTTGTTTTAGCAGGCTGTCTCTTGATAACGTTGCTCTCATCTTCTGCTGAGGGGTATCCCAAGGAAATTCGCATTAAGAATCGGTCAAGTTGGTTTTCGGGTAGTACGTACGTTCCCTCAAATTCGTAGGGGTTTTGTGTTGCAAGAACCATAAACGGGGACGGTAATAATTTGGTTTCGCCATCAATAGTTACTGCGCCTTCACTCATCGCCTCAAGAAGCGCTGACTGTGTGCGTGGTGTTGTTCTATTGATTTCATCTGCAACAATAATATTATTAAACACTGGGCCTTGTTTGAATATGAATTCGGAATCGGTACGGTTGAAAATATTTACGCCAGTTATATCGCTTGGGAGAAGATCTGGTGTGCATTGAATACGTGCGAATGAACCATGAATTGATCTTGCAACTGCGCTGGCAAGTACGGTTTTGCCAACTCCAGGGACGTCTTCAATGAGAATATGACCTCTTGAGAGCAATGTTATGATTACACGGTCGATTGCAAGCGTGTTCCCCATGTACACTGATGCAATGTTTTGCTGTAACTCTTGTAGTTTTTTATTGAGTGCTGCGTCCATAGTTAATACTGCGAGTATACCAACCCAACCATTATGAGCACAGACGAATCTTTGAAATCCCCAATCGCAGATGATTTGAGTGCGATGCAAGTCGCACTCCACTTGCCATGTTCTCGTTGTGGCTATGAGTTGCGTGAATTAGTAGCGGATGGTGATTGCCCCGAATGCGGTGAACCCATTAGATTAACAATAATAGATGTCGTTGATCCTGCATCGAAAAGGCTTGCGCCGATACAAAATCCAAAAGCTGTTGGCAACTCTATTTCAAGTGTTGCGTTTTTCTTTTTCTCAGCAGTGGTTATTGATTTGATTGCAATTGTATCTACTCACTCAAATACACTACCTGTTCCTGCATTCCTCCATGAGATTCCAGCCGTTTCTTGCGTTTGGCTTTCTGGCTTGTCTGGTTTTATTGCTATATGCGTATTAACTCCAATGATGAAATTGTGTAGCCAATCCTTATTGGTTGGCTGCAAAACAGGAATAATGTTAACTGTTTTAGGATTAGGGTTGTGGATAGTTAGTATGGTGCTCATAGCAGTTGTGTTAGTACCAAACTTCGATCAAAACGCTGCTACGAACATGCTGCTTGATACTTGTCTTCCAGTTCTTGCAAGTGGTTTAGTTTTTTCAGGCTTTAGAAGACTTATTCCTCGGCTTGGTCAGCGGAGCAGAGCATTCAGGCAAGCGCAGGGAAGCCGCCAAAGAATGAACGATCTGCTCGCAGCGCTTGTTGTCATAATTGTTGGACGAACGCTGATAGCGGTATCTTCGCCAGACTCAAACTTATATCTTTTGGGATTTATAGTCCTCGTTATGAGTTTGTCTCTCGTGGTAATTGGTCTTGGGTATGTCCTTCGAAATACAATCTGGATACGCACTGCTCTTGTTACACCTCCTCCAGCACTCCCCGATCTTCTGAAACCGATGTATTGACGATCGCTCGCTTTGGCTGCCAACGTGGCAGGGCATCGGTCTTGAAATAGGGCGTTGGCGGTGCTAAAAGCTGTAATCATTGTGAAAAAGCCTATTAGAAAAGGTGGCATGGCGCAAGAATTGCACAAGAGAGGGGGAAGCCAAAGGTATCGTGCCGTTGGCAGCACAGGAAGGATTTGCCGCATTTGCGGTTTAATCGAGGATTAGGAGATTATTCATGGCAGTAAAAGAACTGGCATTTGATGTAGAAGCCCGCAAGAAAATGTTGCAGGGCGTTGAAAAACTCGCCGCAGCAGTGAAGTCCACTCTTGGGCCACGCGGTCGAAACGCAGTATTGGACAAGTCGTGGGGTGGCCCTACAGTAACCAAGGATGGCGTTACAGTTGCTGAAGAAATTGAACTTCGCGATAAGGTTGAGAACCAGGGCGCACAGCTCGTTAAAGAGGTTGCTTCAAAAACATCCGACGACGCGGGTGATGGAACAACAACTGCGACTGTACTTGCTGAGGCAATATTTAAAAGTGGACTTCGCCACCTCACAGCAGGATGCGACGCAAACGCGATGGTTCGCGGAATTCGCAAAGCCGTCGATGCGGTGACAACATCGATCGAAGGAATGTCTCAATCTGTCGAAGATAATATTGAAGCTGTTGCAACAATTTCTGCAAACAATGACGAAGAAGTTGGCAAGATAATGGCAAAAGCATTTTCTAAAGTTGGGAAAGATGGTGTCATTACGGTCGAGGAAGGCAAGAGTTTAGATACGACAGTTGATGTTGTTGAAGGCATGCAATTTGATCGAGGATTCTTAAGCCCAAACTTTGTAACCGATGTTGATGCAATGTCAACCATTCTTGATAAACCTCTTGTTCTTATATATGAAGATAAACTTGATTCTGCAAAACAATTAGTTCCACTCCTTGAAAAAGTAATGGAAGCAAAAAAATCCCTCATGATTATCGCAGAGGATATTACAGGCGAAGCGCTATCAACACTTGTGATTAACAAGTTGCGCGGCGTGTTGCAAATTGCAGCAGTAAAAGCCCCTGGTTACGGCGATCGCCGAAAGGCAATGCTAGAAGACATCGCGATTTTGACTGGTGGCGAGGCGATTATGAAAGATTTGGGTATTGATATTGAAAAAATATCCCTTACCCAACTTGGCCAAGCAAAGAAAATTGAAATCACAAACAAAGAAACAACGATTATGGAAGGTGCTGGCACTTCTAAATCTATCCAAGAGCGCATCGCGCGTATACGGGCAGAGATTGCAAACAGTACCTCCGATTATGACAGCGAAAAACTTCAAGAACGACTTGCAAAACTTGCAGGCGGCATCGCACAAATAAATGTTGGAGCAGCAACCGAAGCCGAGTTGAAAGAACGAAAAGCACGCGTTGAAGACGCACTTCATGCAACTCGAGCAGCGATTGAAGAAGGTGTTGTTCCTGGCGGTGGCGTTAGTTTCATACGGTCTATTGACGCGCTTGCTAAAGCGCGAAAATCTGCAAAGGGTGACGAAAAGGTAGGTTTTGAGGTTATCGCTGACGCTCTGACTTTACCCCTGCGGACAATCGCAGATAATGCAGGTGCAAAAGGCGCCGTCGTGGTAGCAAAGGTGATGGAGATGACAGGGAGCAATGGCTTTAACGCACTGACTCTTGAATACGGCGATTTACTAGCGGATGGCGTGTTGACACCGGCGAAAGTTGATCGTTGTGCACTGCAAAACGCATCATCTGTTGCCTGTATGCTTTTGTCTACGGATTGCATTATCACGAGTGTTCCATCGGATGAAGAAGAAGGAGCACCCGGCGGTATGGATCCGATGGGCGGCATGGGCGGCGGTATGCCGGGTATGGGTGGCATGGGCGGTGGTATGCCGGGCATGGGCGGCATGGGTTTTTAACAACCACGCAAACTACAGCAAGACTACATAACAAAATCTACACACAGATGGAGACAGAACAATGGCAGTAAAACCATTAGAAGACAGAATTTTAATTAAACCACTCGAAAGAGAAACGAAAACAGCATCAGGCATTTTCCTTCCCGAATCAGCTTCCGAAAAACCAATGCAAGGTAAAGTTGTTGCAACGGGACCTGGGAAACTCTTGGATGGTGGCGAGCGAGCAACACCAGACGTTAAAAAAGGCGACGTAGTTGTTTTCGGAAAATACTCAGGAACAGAAATCGAAATCAAGGGCGAAACGCACCTCATTGTTCGTGAAAGCGAACTCCTTGGTTTAATTGACCGCTGAATTTAAAAAAAGAGAATATACAATGACAGCAAAACAAATGAAATACGACAATGCCGCACACGAAGAATTTCGCGCAGGTGTTGAACAACTAGCAAAAGCAGTTGGGACAACTTTGGGTCCTGCTGGTCGAAACGTAGTGATGCAAAAAGCATGGGGCAACCCATCGGTCACGAAGGACGGAGTTTCGGTTGCTAAAGAAATAGAACTCTCTGGTCCATTCCAAAACATGGGCGCAAAAATGGTGCAACAAGTTGCAAAGAAAACAGCAGATGTCGCAGGTGATGGAACAACTTCTGCAACAATTATTGCAGATTCCATATACCGAAACGGATTACGACATGTCGCAGTTGGCGCAAATCCGGTAATTGTGCAACGTGGCATAACCGCAGCGGCAAAAGTTGCAACAGAAGCAGTGAACGCTATGGCAATAGATTGTAAGGGTAAGGAAGACCTCCAAAAGGTGGCACTTGTCTCTTCCAATCATGACGCTGAAATTGGTAATGTAATCGCAGAAGCAATCAATAAAGTTGGAGGCGATGGAGTTGTCGAAGTTGAAGAGGGCAAGACCGCCGAAACAGCATTAGATTACGTTGAAGGAATGGCATTTGATAAGGGTTTTCTTAGCCCGTATTTCATGACGGACCCCAAAACAGCTGAATGTATTCTCGAAGATTGCACAATTCTAATTTACGAAAAGAAGATTTCAAATCTAGCTGACCTTTTACCACTGCTCAACAAGACTGCAGCCGCCAGTAAACCGCTGCTGCTTATTGCTGAAGACATAGAAAATGAAGCACTCGCAGCACTAGTAATCAATCGCCTCCGTGGCACGTTGAAAATTTGCGCTGTTAAGGCACCCGGATTCGGGGATCGCAGAAAAGCCATGCTAGGAGATATCGCATCTCTTACTGGTGGTACATTTTTCTCTGAAGACATTGGTCGCAACCTTGAAGACGTTGAACTTGGCGAACTTGGTAGCGCGAAGCGCATTGTTGTTACAAAAGACAGCACAACAATTATCCGCGGTGGCGGTAAGAAAACCGATATTGACGCGCGAGTGAACCAGATAACAAAGCAAATTGAACGCTCTACAAGCGATTACGACAAGGAAAAATTACAAGAGCGTCTAGCCAAACTAACGGGTGGCGTTGCTGTGATTGAAGTCGGTGGAACAAGTGAAGTCGAAATGAAGGAACGCAAAGACCGCGTTGAAGACGCACTTGCTGCAACTCGTGCAGCAGCACGCGAAGGCTATGTTGCGGGTGGCGGTGTCGCGTATATTCGAATTATCGATGCGATAGAAAAAGCACGCAAAACTGCCAAGGGCGATGCAAAACTGGGTTTTGATATTCTCGCGAGCGCTCTTGAAGCCCCAGCATCATTAATTGCCTCCAACGGTGGTTACGACGGTGATGTTGTAGTTGAAAAAATTAAAGAAGGAACCTGCGGTTTTGGTTTTAACGCTTCAACAGGCAAATACGAAGATCTCGTTAAGGCAGGAATTATTGACCCAGCACTTGTTGTTTGCACAGCAATTCAAAACGCAGCCTCTGTTGCAGGTTTGATGTTGACAACAAACGTTGTTATCACTGAATTGAAAGACGACGAAGAGCCAATCGAGCAAGCAATTTTCTAGTTGTACTTCAAGATATAAACGTATGAGTGTTACACGATGTTATTACGAAGTTCTTGATGTCACCCGCAGCGCGGATGGAACAGAGATCAAACGGGCGTACCGTAGACTTGCTATGAAGTTCCATCCCGACCGAAATCCGGATGACGACATTGCGGAAAAGAATTTCAAGGAATGCGCAGAGGCGTATGAAGTTTTATCTGATCCGCAAAAGAAGCAAATCTACGATCAGTACGGGCACGAAGGTCTCCGTGGTCGTGGGCATGCTGCGCACGATTTTAATTCGATGAATGTTGAAGATATATTCTCAATGTTTAACGACATTCTTGGTGGGAGTCGCGGAGGATTTGGCGGTGGCAGGGGGCAACAGCGACAGGTTCGTGGATATGACCTTGAAACTGACGTTTCAATTACTTTAGATGAGGTGCTCACTGGTGTTGAAAGAGAAGTTGAATTTGATCGCTTAGACGTGTGTGAAACATGTACGGGTAGCGGCGCAAAGCCAGGCTCGTCTCCAGAAACTTGCCACACGTGTCAGGGGCAGGGTAAGGTTGCGCAGCAAGGGCTCGGCGGTATGTTCAGAATGGTTTCCGCGTGCCCAACGTGCAGTGGTCGCGGTTCTATAGTTAAAGATAAATGCGAAGATTGCCAAGGACGGGGCCGGCATGCGGTACATCGAAAGTTACGTATCAAAATTCCCGCAGGAATTCAGCACGGCCAAGCAGTGCGTGTTGGTGGCGAAGGCGAACCACCGGTACCAGAAATCTCTCCCGATGGCGCAGGAACTCGCGGTGATTTGCACGTTCTCGTGCGTGTGGAGGAAGACGCACGTTTTGAAAGAGATGGCGACCATTTAATACATATTGTTTCCGTAGCATTTACACAACTTGCACTTGGGGCAACTATTGAGGTCGACTCTATTGACGAAACTCACTCCTTAGAAGTTCCTTCGGGAACGCAGACGAATGAAATATTTCGAATCGAAGGCGCTGGCTTGCCCAATTTGCGAAGTGGAAGGCGGGGCGACTTAGTAGTCATCGTTCGGCTCGCTGTGCCAAAAAAATTAACTGAGGAACAGCGTGAACTTTTAAGCGAGTACGCAAAAACAGAAGACATCCCTATACATGAAGGGGAAACGTCATTTTGGGAAAAGTTAAAAGGGGCAGTAACAGGTGGGTAACCACAGCAAGGGACAAAACATGATGACAGAATCGAATACAAACGAAGAACAAGTTCAACCAGAATTCGCAGCAGAAGAAATTATCGAAATGCAAGAAGAAGAACTTTCTGAAGTTGATCAACTGAAAAAAGAACTTCAAGATGCGAATGACGCAAAACTCCGTGCGCTCGCTGATTTTAAAAACTTCCAAAAAAGAAGTTACGAAAATGAAATTCGAGCGACAAGCAGTGCGATGGCAAAAGTTGTACGTTCCATTCTTCCTTCGATTGAGCAAATGCACATGGCAATTGAACATGCGGGCGACGATACTATCGTTCAGGGGTTTCAAATGGCTCTTGAAGGTCTGCTGCAAGGACTTGCTGAGTGCGGAGTCGAAACGATTATTCCAGTCGTTGGGGATTCCTTCAATCCTCAAATGCATGAAGCGATGATGCGACAAGATGCAGAAGAATTAGAGACTGACCGAGTCGTGATGGTTATGCAAAACGGCTTTCGACTTGGCGATATTGTTATCAGCCCAGCTAAGGTTGCAGTAAGCAACTAACAATGCCTACGTACGAATACCAATGTCAGGCTTGCGGGTTCGAGTTTGAATTGTTCCAACAAATGTCTGATTCCGTGAAGAAGAAATGCCCAGAGTGCGAAAAGCTACAGTTGAAGCGCCTAATAGGCGCGGGTTCTGCTGTCATGTTTAAGGGGTCTGGATTTTATGAAACAGACTACAGAAGCGATTCCTACAAAAAAGATGCTAAGCAAGCGAAGGAATCTTCAAAACCAAAGAAAGATGATAAAAAGCCATCTGATACAAAAAAGAGTGGCAAGGACAACTCATCTTCTTCCAAGAAGAGTTAGCATTTACGCGTATGCCACTGCGATTCTTACATCGTCTCTTAGATCACCTTTCACACGAGGGATACCGACCTACAACAATACGAAACATTGTTAAGGATTTGCGCATAAGCAACGAAGATAGGCAAGCTTTCGACAAGGCGGTTTTCAAAGCAGAAGAAGATGGAATTATTGAACTAGGGCGAGATGATTGCGTTCGATTGCCGTCTCTTCCAGATGAAATTGTCGGAGTGTATCGTTCGAATAAACGCGGTTTTGGTTTTGTAAAACCAATACAGCGATTTAGAGAGGGAGACGTATATATTAGCGCTGGCGCACAAGGGGATGCCGTATCTGGTGATGAAGTTCGGGTTGCCATAGCCAGAAGCGGCCGCTGGAAAGGTAAAGGTGATGCTGGAAAAATAGTTGAAGTCCTCCAAAGGGGGCGAGGTGAATACGTTGGAACACTTTACAAGAAGGGCAATTCATGGTTTGCCCAGCCAGATGGCAGAGAACTGCACGACCCCGTCATAATTCGAGACGTAGGCGCCAAGGATGCTAAACAGGGAGACAAAATTGTCTTTGAAATGTTGCATTACCCAGAGAAAGATTATTTTGGTGAAGGCGTCATCTCGAGAGTTTTAGGAGATGCCGGCAAACCAGATGTTGAGACGCAAGCAGTCATGCTAGCTTACGGTTTGATTGATTCGTTTGATACAGAGTCAAAGGATGAGGCACGAGACGCCGCAGCACATTTTGAAGAAACCGGTGACGAAGAACGAGAAGATTTAACAGATACGTTTATATTTACGATCGACCCGCCCGACGCTCGTGACTTTGATGATGCAATCCAAATAGCATATGACGACGTTACGCAAGAGTGGGAACTTGGAGTGCATATTGCGGATGTCGCAAGTTTTGTTTCTCAAGGAAGCGCGCTTGATAGCGGCGCTATAAAGCGAGGCAACAGTGTCTATTTGCCTCGGCGAGTTATTCCGATGTTACCTGAAGTTTTATCAAATGGCGTATGCTCGTTGCAAGAAGGCGTCCGTCGGTGGGCAAAATCAGTTTTCATTCGCTTTGACAACAAGGGACGCGTCCTTGGCCACAAGTTACGAAACACAGTGATTTGTTCTGCGAAACGGTTGACATATCTTGAGGCGCAAGCTCTTGTTGATGGTGATGAAAAAGAAGCACGTAAAAATACCGTCACTGGCGGCGCATATTCTGAAGAATTGATTCATACGCTCAAACGTGCAGACACACTTGCAAAGAAACTACTCAATCGAAGAAGACGAGATGGTATGATTGAACTGCAACTTCCTGAAGTTGTATTAGAGTTTGATGACGAAGGGCACGTGAAGGATGCGCATCCTGAAGACAACGCGTTTACGCACCGTGTTATTGAAATGTTTATGGTGGAGGCGAACGAAGCAGTTGCAAGAACTTTCGCTAGTATGGATATCCCCTTACTGAGGCGAGTTCACCCTGAACCAAATTTTGGTGACATGATTGAGTTGCGATTGTTTGCAAGAAGCGTAGGCATACCCATTTCAGAAGAGCCCACAAGACAAGACTTGCAGCGACTTCTTCAAGCAACCAAAGATAGCGAATCCTCAAGAGCCGTGCACTTTGCCGTACTTCGTACACTCTCTCAAGCAATATACAGCACAGCCGAAGTGGGCCACTTTACACTAGCCAGTCACCACTACGCTCATTTTACAAGTCCCATTCGCCGTTACCCCGACTTAACGGTACACCGAGCGATTGCCGCGTACCTTGACCATACACAAAACGGCACAACCATGAAGGGCGGAAAAACCAAGCGAGCGATTATTGGAAATATTCGCAACGATCAGCGAGTCTTTGACGAGGGTGCGCTTCTTGAAGTGGGAGCACACTGTTCTTCTACCGAGCGAAACGCTGAACAAGCCGAGCGATCGCTTAGGACTTTTCTCGTGTTGCAATTTTTAAACGAGCACCACCTTGGCGACGAGTTTACTGGCATCATTACTGGTTTTACTTCCGCGGGTCTATTCGTTTCGCTTGAGCGGTTTCTCGTTGAAGGGCTTTGTAGATTCGACTCCTTAAAACAATCGTCCAAAGCAGCAGGAAGATGGGAAAAACTTGAAGGGACGGGTCAAATTGTTGCAGTACGTAGCGGCGCGGTCTTGGCAATAGGTGATAGGGTTACTGTGCAAATTTCAGCAATCGATTTAGCCGCAAGGCAAATGGAAGTGCTTGTTTTAAAAATGCCAAAGCGGCATATCGAAGATGTCGCCACACTTGCACCGACAAACAGCAAATCAAAACGAGGTGGACGCAACAAATCGAATGCCAAAAATCACAAAACTAAGAGAAAAGGCAAGGGTAAGAAGCGCAAGTAGGTCGTATCATGCGCTGTAAGATTGGAGCGCAATATGACTGAAACGAGTAACATAGAATCAATCCTTCAAGAAGACCGAGTATTCTTGCCACCCGAAAATTTTAGCGAACGTGTTGGCGGGGCGTACATCGATTCAATGGAAACGTACACCAAAATGTATGCTCGCTCAATCGATGATCCGGATGGTTTTTGGGCAGAAGTTGCAGACGAGCTTGATTGGTTTGAACGGTGGAATACAGTAAGTTCGGGTTCCTTCCCAGATGTAAAATGGTTTGAAGGCGGCAAAACGAACTTGTGCCACAACTGCATCGATAGACAAATCAACATGGGTCGTGGTGATGCGACAGCTATCATTTGGGAAGGCGAACCCGTTGGAAATTCTGGCTCTGGCGAAGTGCGCGAACTTACGTACCATGATTTACACACTGAAGTTTGCAGGTTTGCAAACGCTCTCAAGGAGCAAGGCGTTTCCAAAGGTGACATTGTTACAATTTATATGGGCATGGTTCCGGAACTTGCAATCGCAACATTAGCGTGCGCTCGAATTGGTGCACCGCACTCTGTGATATTTGGAGGGTACTCATCACAGGCAATTGCAGATCGTGTGAACGATGCAAACAGTTCCGTCGTCATTACGTGCGACGGTGCTTGGCGACGTGGTAACGTTGTGCCACTTAAGGACAACGTAGATGCAGCCACCGAACTGACCGATGTTATTGAGACGGTAATCGTTCTCAAACGATGTGAAAATGAAATTGCTTGGGTCAAGGGACGCGACCATTGGTGGCACGATATCTGTGAAAGTCAAGAAGAGGATTGCCCCTGCGAATCTATGGATGCAGAGGATATGCTGTTTTTGCTTTACACAAGTGGTTCAACAGGAAAACCAAAAGGGATTATTCATACTACCGGCGGGTATATGGTCTACACGTATTTAACAAGTAAGTGGGTGTTCAATTTACGACCTGATAAAAACCAAGTTTATTGGTGTACGGCAGATGTCGGTTGGATTACTGGGCACAGTTATGTTATTTATGGCGTTCTTCCAAACGGAGTTCCAACCGTGATGTACGAGGGTGCGCCGAATTTTCCAGAACCCGATCGCTTTTGGGAGATTGTAGAAAGGCACAAAGTTACGCAGTTTTATACTGCGCCAACTGCAATTCGCGCATTTATGAAATGGGGTGATGAGTATCCACGAAAGCACGATTTAGACTCGCTACGTGTACTTGGAACAGTCGGGGAACCAATAAATCCAGAAGCATGGATGTGGTACCGGGAAATTATCGGGGGAAACAATTGTCCTATTGTCGATACGTGGTGGCAAACCGAAACTGGCGGACACATGTTAACCCCGCTTCCTGGCGCAACACCAACTACACCAGGATCTTGCACGCAGCCGTTTTTTGGCATCGATGCTGCAATCGTTACAGATGATGGTATTGAAGTAAAAACGAACTCGGGCGGTCTCCTTGTCATTCGAAAACCATGGCCATCCATGTTGCGTGGTATTTATGGCGATCGAGAACGATTTATCGATACATATTTTAGCCGCGTAAACGGGATGTACCTTGCAGGCGACAGTGCGCGCCGTGATAGCAACGAAAACTTTTGGATTATGGGCCGAATCGATGATGTAATTAATGTTTCAGGGCATAGGCTTGGAACCATGGAAGTGGAGTCGTCGTTAGTAAGTCACGAGTCAGTCGTCGAGGCGGCAGTGGTTGGGGTACCACATGAAATTAAGGGGACGGGGATAGCAGCATTTTGCACTCTCGCCAATGGTTTTGATCCTTCTGAGGAACTGAAACAATCTCTTCTTGAACATGTGGGGAAAGAAATCGGCGCTATCGCCAAACCCGATCTTCTGAAATTTACAGACGCACTTCCAAAAACACGAAGTGGAAAAATAATGCGCCGACTTCTTCGCGATGTGGCTGCGGGAACTGATTCCAATCAAGACGTGACGACACTCGAGGACTTTACGGTGCTGGCGAAATTACGGAGCGACGATTGATTTTTTGGGTCAGACCCCAAATTTGGTAGAATGCACCTTATGGCAAAATACACCACAATAGACAATGCAAGAGTTGGCGTTTTAATGGGAAGCGCATCAGACTGGCCAACTATGAAACGAGCGAGCGAAATGCTCGATTCTTTTGGTATTTCGCACGAGTGCAATGCGCTTTCGGCGCACAGAAACGCTGATTTGCTTCGAGAATACCTCGCTGACGCTGAAAAACGCGGTATTGAGGTGTTTATTTGCGCCGCTGGAGGTGCCGCGCACCTTGCAGGGGTAGTGGCGGCGCACACGGAAAAACCAGTTTTGGGATGCCCAATGCAAGCTTGGTCTCTCGACGGGCTTGACTCTCTGCTCTCGACGGTTCAAATGCCAAAAGGCATACCGGTTGCAACCTTCGCCATTGGAGGCGCAGGCGCGACAAATGCTGCCATTTTCGCCGCTCAAATGCTTGCAAACGGCGATCCTGATCTTTCTGCACGGGTTACTGCTTTTCGCAAAAACCAATCAGAAACAGTAACTTCTCTGGAATAATTCCGACTTTTCTATTGCTTTTGGAAGGTCCGAGAACCACAATAATGGGTTCATAGGTTCGTTGGTTAGAGTCGCATCTATTTTGATGCCGATGCTGCACCGAACTTACACTTTATTTCGAACAAAAAGCCCATACGTAGTCGTATGGTGAGAGAAGACCAAGACCACAGGAGTATGCATACCATGGCATCAATCAATAGAAGAGTACTTATCACAGGCCTTATCGCATCTGTCGCAACAACCGCCCTTGCCAAACCAAAGAAATTTGATGAAGTTAACGATGGCTATACAAAAGTTGTATCAACAATCGATGGTTCAGCACCACTTTTTGAACTTTGGAAAAATGCAAAGGAAGAACAACTTCTTGCAGAGCTACCTCGTGGCTGGAAGAGAAAACAATTTTTTATAGCAGTTACTCCATCAGCAGGTGTAATTTTCGCAGGGCTACAAGGCAATGAAGCGTATGTGTATCTCAGACAATACGATGATCGGCTTGCCTTTATTTCACCCGAAATTTCAGTACGGTCTACGGGCAACGCATCGTCTAAAAAGTCTGTAGACACAATTTTTACCGACACAGTATTGTTGGACGTTCCAATTGTTGCAACTGGCCCAAACGGTCAGCCAGTCATTGACCTTGACGAATTACTCGTAGGAAATGCATCAAAAATAGCTGGACCTGTTGCAAAAGGCGTAAACAAAAAACTTGCTTCCATCACGAAAGCAAAATCATTTCCAAAAAACCTAGAGGTTGCCTTTCAAATGCCAACAGCAGGTGGCAAATTCAAAACGATTCACTATTCAATCAGTGAAGTTCCAGAAGGAGGTAGTTATAAACCGCGAAAAGCAGACGAGCGTGTCGGTTATTTTGGCACAGCGTTTCGAGATCTTGCGCAATACCACGATGAAGATAAGTGGATTCACTACATAAATCGCTGGGATTTACAAAAACGTGATCCTAAGTTGACGTTGAGCCCACCAAAGAAACCAATCGTATTTTATATAGAGCACACGGTACCCGTTCGCTATAGACGATGGGTTCGGGATGGTGTGTTGTACTGGAATGATGCATTTAGAGAAATTGGAATTGATAACGCTATTGAGGTGTACTACCAAGATGCTGCTACAGGTGCGCACATGGATAAAGATCCAGAAGACGTGCGATACAATTTCCTCCGATGGCTAAATAATGATATTGCAACTGCAATTGGCCCTTCGCGGGCACACCCGATGACAGGCGAAATTTTAGACGCTGACATCGTACTAACGGACGGTTGGATTCGCGCTTACTGGCGTTGGTATAACCAACAACCAAAATCAGCTGAAGCAATGGCAGCTATGAATCCAGAAGACATTCAGTGGCTTGAGCAGTATCCACAGTGGGATCCACGAGTTCGCCTTGCCGATCCAATAGAACGTGGGAAACTTTTGCAAGCCAGAAAAAATGGCGAAACAGCAGACGCAACTATAGACCAAGTGCTCGCTAACGATGCAGATCTTGCGGCGATTGCAGGGTGGCTTGGTGACGAAGATCGCCACTGCCTTGCTGCGTATCAGTTGGCAAGCCAAATGGCCTTTGCCCGACTTGGACTTGAAACACTTGATCTCCTTGGCCTTGAAGCACCAGTAGAAAATGAGCGTGTAACGGGTGACAAACTCGATGGCATTCCTGAGTGGTTTATTGGACCACTCATGTCGAGTCTTGTTTGTCACGAAGTTGGGCACACACTGGGATTACGCCATAATTTTAAGGCTTCAAGCCTGTATACGATGGCAGAGATCAACTCAGAAGATGTACGTGGCAAAAAACCATTTACGGCATCGGTTATGGATTACAACCCTGTCAACTTCAATATGGATTCCGGCGATGTGCAAGGCGATTTTGCAATGATTGGTGTTGGACCCTACGACACATGGGCGATTGAATACGGCTATACCTTTGGTGATGTACATGAGGTATTAGCGAATTCGAATCTTCCAGAACACGCGTATTTAACAGACGAAGATACCGGTGGCCCCGACCCACTTGCTAAGCGCTATGACTTTAGTAAGAACCCTCTTGATTATGCGCAAAATCAAATGCGAATTGTCGCAAAATTGCGCGAAGACCTTTTAGAACAATTCGTTGAAGATGGTGATAGTTGGTCAAAAGCCCGTCGTGGATATGAAACGACTCTGCGAATGCAAACCGGCGCAGCAAGCATGATGGCAGACTGGATTGGCGGAGCGCATGTGAATCGGAATAAAAAAGGTGACTTTGGTGAAGAAGATATTGCGCCCATACAAGTGATACCAGCAGCGCAACAACGAGCAGCATTAACATTTATTGTTGATACGATTTTTGACGACGATGGGTATGGCTTGTCTCCAGAACTCTTGACACACTTCAACGTAGATAAGTGGTACGAAGGTGGTGGCGACAGAGGTGAGCCGACATGGCAAATTCACGAGCGCATTCTTGGAACGCAGGCATCACTTTTGTCTGGGATTCTTGCGCCAAGCCGGCTTCGCATGGTCTACGACAACGAGTTCTTAGTGCCCGCAGATGAGGATGCCTTCACCCTCGTGGAAATATTTGACACCTTGATGGATGCTATTTATAAGGATTTGAACGCAGAAAACGATTCTGAATGGACATCTCGTAACCCAATGATTTCATCCCTTGATAGAAACCTACAAGCAGAAATGACAGATCGACTTATTGATTTAGCGACGGGTCGAGTTCGAATATTCAGGACAGTACGAACTCTCGCTTTGGATAAAGTGCGTGGATTGCATGATCGTTTACAACAGGTAAACCGCAATAATCTAGATCCCTATTCGCAAGCGCATCTCGATGACATGCAGGAACGACTTCAAAAAGCACTTGATGCAGTCTACACAATGTAAGTATCTAGCTCTCGCTTATCATTTCTTGCCGCCAAATTCGTTGTGCTCCGTCACTTGCGTTGCACACCTTTGGCATTGCGAGATGTAGTGTCACTGGATTCTTGAGTTCTACTGTTCCATCAACTTCGTGTGCGCCAGTTCTCATTGCGTTGCCTGCCCAATCAACTTGCATGGAACCGCAAGGTTGACCTTCATGCCTACGCCACCTCATCCCGTGACTCCGTGGGTAGTGACTTACTGCAACCATCTTCAGCTCAACTATTTCTCCTTGTAGTTTTTGGGGAACGCTTATCGGTTGGTGAATCACACCAACATCACCACCACTGACTCTAAACGCAATGTGTACATCAGAAGCACCGCTAACAACCTCAAAGGATTCGCCCGTTGGCTGCAAATGTACAATTACCGATGCAGGATTTTCAAATCTATTTTGATAATAAATTGAAAGTTCTGGACCAGCCTCTGCGTTTCGAATGACTGGAAATAAACAAACACCATCTGCCTCAAAATAATGGGCGCCGACGATGTCTAACAGCGTGTCATTGAGCCGATCTTCAAACGTCATGCCGTACGTGAGCCATGCTGCAATGGAGAGTAAGCACAGGGTTGAGGTCACCCTTACAAATGTTAACCCATCACCCGCAGAGTAAAACCACGACCATCCACACCAAAAAATACTTCCAGTTAGAGCTAGAATTAATATGAAATTACGTTTCTCATGCATACCATGGCTCCTATAATCGAACCCACGCCGCATAGTTAGTTCACTCAGCGGCGAACTTTTCCCACGCATGTATTCTACGTGGGGTACCCTACCTATCGTCAAGTAGATTATTACAAAATGAATTTTAATTCTCCACCACCATCGCCTGTCGCCCCATTAAAGGGGTGGTTTAATGAAGCTCAAGCAGCAAATGCACGGCCAAACCCACTTGCTGTCGCGCTTTCGACTGTAAATGCAAATGGGGTGCCGTCATCTCGCATGGTTTTGTTAAAGGGTTTTGATGAACATGGCGCTGTTTTTTTCACAAATCTTTCGAGCGATAAAGCCAATGATATAGAAGTGAATCCACATGTTGCACTGTTGTTTCATTGGGATGACATGCAGCGGCAGATTCGAATTCAGGGAACTGCAAAAAAAATAAGCGATGAAGAATCAGACGCATATTTTGCAACGAGAAATCGATTGAGCCAAGTTGGTGCATGCGCGAGCAAACAATCGCAACCGCTAAAAAGCCGAGCAGCTTTAATTGCAAAGGTAGCTGCGCTGAGCGCGAAATGGGTAGGGAGAAAAATTCCACGTCCCGAATATTGGGGTGGATACCGTGCTTCACTTGACAGGGTTGAACTATGGCAAGGGCACGACGGTCGTTTACACGATCGTATTGTATATACGTGCAACAACGGCGAATGGTCTTGGCAACGCTTACAGCCGTAATGTGCATCAGTCGCGCATCAATCGCCGCGCTTCTTCAAGAATGTCAGCAGGAAGGGCAGGCTCGTTGCGTTGTACGTTGCGTTCTTCTTTAGGTTTTGTTTTCGGTTGTATTTCTTTTTTCATAGACTCTTTTTTCGTTGGTTCTGTTTTTTGCACTATTGGCATAGGTGTGTTTTGTAATTCTTCCATAACACGCTCATCGATGCCAAATTGTTCTCGCCACTCTTGGGCAAGTTCGGGAGAAAGTCCAGTAGGACGATGCACGTTCTTTCTTTTGGGTTTGTAACTGTCCTCTACCAGTGCCTGCAAAAAAGAAGACGAACCCATGTGCTTCGCACCGCGTTTGCTTATTGCAGCAATAATTTCTCGATCGCTCGTTACGACAAGAATGGAACGAGGGGCAGATGAACGGGCAACTCTTTCCATGATTTCTTCGTCCGCACTTTTGAAGGGCCCAGTGAAAATTGTTTGGTATCGAACACCTCCGCTTAGCTCGTGGGAAGGCGTTCCATCGCAAATAAGGGCTACTTTGTGACCTTTCCAGCGACTATTTTCAATCATTCTGCAGAGTCCAGTATGTCCAATCCCAGCAGATTCGGGTGGCAGCACGCCACTCTGGTGAAGCACATTCCACGTGTCGATGAGCAATTCCATAATAATGGCTAGGATATCACCTTTGAAACCACGTGCAACCCGTTGCAAAACAAAGGCTTACGTATAATGCGAATGCCCCTTGCAATGCGGCCAAGAATGCGTTCTAATACGTGGCTCATTACTGTTTTTAACAGAAAAAAAGGTGACCAAACACATGGCAATTCGCATTAAAGCAAGACAAAATGAATCAGCAGGGCAGATGCTCCGCCGTTTCAAAAAACTTTGTGAAAAAGAAAACCTGATTAAGGATGTAAAGAAGCGGCAGTACTTCGAAAAACCATCTGAACGAAAGCGCCGCGCGCGCAGGAAAGCAGAATCGCGACGATACCGTGAACTGCATTTCCCACAACAGCGATCACGCTCTTGATTCCCCACTAATTAAACACATCGGAGATTTGATTCGACATACCGTCGAAGCTTCCGATTCATTACTTACGAAGCGATGCAAGGTCATCGCAATAGACAGAATTTACGAATGGCAATGACCCGTTCTATCACTGGAGATACACAACGATGAACCTTCTTATGTTAGCTCAACAAACAGCAGCAGCAGGACTTCCTGAACTGTTTTACCTTGCACCGATCGGTGCAGTTATCGCGCTTGTTATGGCATTTGCTTTTAGCAGAAATGTTATGTCCCAAAGCGAAGGCGAACCTGAAATGATTGAAATTGCAGAGCACGTTCGTGCTGGCGCAATGGCATATCTCAAACGCCAATACAAAGTGGTATTCGTAGTATTTGTTGTTCTTGTTGGCATACTTGCTCTACTTGGTTTTGCAGAAATTCAACCAATTTGGTCAGCAGTGGGTGTTCCAATCGCAGGTTTGTTCTCGGGTCTTTGTGGTTGGTTTGGCATGAAGATGGCGACCAACGCATCTGCTCGTACAACATGGGCAGTCAAGCAATCCCTTAACGAAGGTCTTAAAGTTGCATTCCGCTCAGGCGCAGTGATGGGTCTAATCGTTGTTGGATTTGCACTACTTGATGTTTCAGTTTGGTTCTACCTTTGGAACGAAGTACTACCTGCACGGCAAGGCGGCTTGGTTGAAATAACTTCGATTATGTTGACGTTTGGCATGGGAGCTTCTACGCAAGCTCTTTTTGCTCGAGTTGGCGGTGGTGTATATACAAAAGCAGCCGATGTTGGCGCAGACCTTGTTGGTAAAGTTGAAGCGGGTATCCCAGAAGATGATCCGCGAAACCCAGCAACAATAGCAGACAACGTTGGCGACAACGTTGGTGACGTTGCAGGTATGGGTGCTGACCTTTACGAAAGTTACTACGGCTCAATACTCGCAACAATGGCACTTGGCGCTGCTGCAGCAATGGCAGTCGGTACAACTGGTTTTGGAATTAAACTGGCTGTTGCGCCGATGGCTCTTGCAGGACTTGGTATTTTCTGTTCACTCGTTGGAGTTTTCGTAGTCCGTGCAAAAGAAAACGCTTCTTTCAGTGAACTATTAAAGGGTCTTCACAAAGGCGTGTACGTTGCTTCGCTCCTCATTGCGATTCTTTGCGGTGGATTGTTCTATATGCTCTTTAAAGATGTTGAAGGTGTAGCAGGATTTGTATGGTGGGGACCTTGGGCTTCCATTATCACAGGCCTGTCAGCTGGTCTTATCATTGCATACGCAACGGAGTATTACACTTCTTACGAACATGCACCAACCAAACGTATTGCTGAGCAGACTGAAACCGGTGCTGCAACAGTTATTATTGCTGGTATTGCGGAAGGCATGATTTCGACATGGGCGCCATTGGTCGTCATCGTTGTTGCGATTATCGCATCTTTTAGTTTCGCAGGCGGTAACGAAAACTTCCTTCTTGGTCTGTACGGTGTTGGCATTGCTGCAGTTGGTATGTTGAGCACACTTGGTATTACGCTAGCAACGGATGCGTATGGTCCAATTGCTGACAACGCTGGCGGCAACGCCGAAATGACTGGTCAGCCACCAATCGTTCGTGAACGAACTGATATGCTCGATTCGCTTGGCAACACAACAGCGGCAACAGGTAAAGGGTTTGCAATCGGATCAGCAGCGCTAACAGCGCTTGCATTGCTTGCAGCCTACGTTTCAGTTGTACAAACAAGCTTGGATAAGAAAATCACCAGCGACATCGCTATGGTGGAAGAAACTCAAAACACTATCGCCTATCTCGGTAATGGTGAGTTTGTCGCAAACAACGGTGGTGAAACCTTCGGCGGTTTGATTCTTGCATCCGATGCAACAAAACGAGCCGTTGAAGATTTGGACTGGGCACAAGGCACACTCGCAGCTGATTTTGCTTGGGGCGAATCTGAAAACGCGCACAAGGTATCAATCGGCGATACTGATTTTGCAATGGTTCCATCGCACAAAGCCAAAATTAAACAAACGTTGAATTTCTACGATGTCACAATTATGAACCCCAGAGTTCTTGGTGGCATTTTCCTTGGAGTCATGCTTGCGTTTGTATTCTGTGCGCTTACTATGAACGCCGTTGGACGTGCTGCTTACGAAATGATGCACGAATGCCGTAGGCAGTTTGGCATTATGAAGGCTGCGTTTAAGAAAAATGGCATGAGTGATGAAGAAATTAAAGACCCAATGAACTGGCCTAAAAAGGTTGAAGTTGATGGGCATCAATTCCCTGACTATGGCGAATGTGTAAATATTTCAACAGCAAGTGCGCAAAAAGAAATGGTGCTTCCTGCTCTTCTGGCAATCTCAGTACCAATTCTCGTTGGCCTCATCCTTGGAGTTGGCGGTGTAATGGGATTGCTCGTTGGTGGACTTACTTCCGGTTTTGCTGTTGCGATTTACATGGCAAACGCTGGTGGTGCATGGGACAACGCGAAAAAGTATATTGAATCTGGTAAGCACGGTGGCAAGGGTTCTGACGCACATAAAGCGAGTGTTGTTGGCGATACCGTTGGTGATCCATTCAAAGATACTTCTGGACCCGCGCTGAATAGTCTCATTAAGCTCATCGCGATCGTCTCAGTTGTGTTTGCTGGCCTTGTTGTGAACTTCGGACCAACGGTGGCTGGTGCACTTGGACTCTAAATGGTAGTACATAATTCTGAAACATCAAATCGCCCCGACTCTGCAGTATTTGCTGTGGAAGCGGGGCGTTTGCTTCGGGATAGGCATTGCGAAGACGTAGTTCTGCTCGACGTTACTGGCCTTAGCCAAGTTTGTGATTACGTCTTGATTGCAACAGGCACAAGCGATAGACAAATGAAATCTGTTGCAGACGAAGTCGCTGATTATGGCGATGCGTGTTCGATGCACGCTTTTCGAAAGAGCGTCGATACAAATGCAACGTGGATAGTTGTAGACTTTGTTACCGTTGTACTTCACTTGTTTGAACCCCAGCGACGCGCGTACTATGATCTTGAAGATTTGTGGTCTGACGCTAAACGTGTTGAAGTACCTGCTGGTTCTGCGTCATCCCAATCTTGAGGAGGTCATGCATGGGAAAATATACTTTTAGCCACTGTATCTTTTGGCTTTGTTTTGTTTCGTTCTCAGTTTTTGCAGAAGAACCTCGTCTGTATTCAGGTGAGATTCAGGTTCCGACCCTTGGACCACTCAAGATGACTCTTGGAATTTCTGAAACTGACGAGGGAACCGTACTGCTTTTAACAGTACCCGCGCAAAATGCTGAAAATATACCACTCTCAACCAGTTATACAAAAGAAGGTGCGATCTCGGCTGAACTACCACAGGCGAGTTTAGCGTTTGTTGTATTCGAAAACGATGAACGCACAAAGTTGACTGGCGAAATGCACCAAGGTCTTGTTTTTGAAATTGACTTTTCGCGTGTAAACGAAATTGCCAAGTTAGTCCGGCCTCAGAATCCAATAGTACCTTATCCATATAGCGAGCGAGAAGTAACGGCACAGCACCCCGAAGGGCATCTACTGCAGGGAACGTTAACTATCCCATCGGGACGCGGTCCGTTCCCCTGCGCTGTGCTTGTTAGTGGCTCTGGGCAACAAGACAGAGATGAATCGTTGATGGGGCATAAGCCATTCCTAGTTATCGCGGACTATCTCACAAGGCGAGGTATTGCGGTGTTGCGATACGACGACCGCGGTATTGGTGGCTCGGTAATGGAAGACATTAATGACTTGAAAGAGGACACCTCAGAAGATTTTGCTACCGATGCGCATTTGATGGTACAAGCAGCGAGAATGCATACCGAGATAGATAGTAAGCGCGTTGGCGTGATAGGGCACAGCGAGGGAGGTCTTATAGGTCCGATGGTTGCGTTGCATGACGACAAACTTGCATTCGTAGTTATGCTCGCTGGACCCGGCGTAGTCGGGTATGAACTTCTTGGTCTCCAACAGGGATTGCTTTTTGAAACCGCTGGTGTAAAAAAAGAACTCGTTGATGAAATAGTCAACGCCTCTTTGTCTGTATATGAGATGTTACAAGGTGGCGCAAACGACAAAGAACTACTCTCACAAGTGGAAGAACTTGTTTTGTTGCAACTAGAAGCTCAAGAGATTCAATGTACTGAAGATGAGTTAGCCAAATTTGTTGCAGACGGGCTTGAGTCAATGACTTTACCTTGGACGCGGTTTTTTCTCTTCTATGATCCACTTCCAACGCTCGAGCAAGTGTCGTGCCCTGTTTTGGCAATGAACGGAACGAAAGATTTACAGGTAGACGCTAACCAAAATTTAACTGCAATCGAAACACTCATAACGGATTATGAAAGTGATATTACGATAGTGAGGCTTGAAGGACTAAACCACCTATTTCAAGCAGCAACAACGGGTGCTGTGAGCGAATATGGTCAAATCGAAACGACGTTTGAACCCGAAGCTCTCTCTATAATGACAGACTGGATTGTGGAGGTATCGGATAATGGCTACTAAACTCGCTGATGTGGTATTTGTTGGCTTCAACAAGCAGGTGATTGCACTTGATAGATACACCGGCGAAAAAAAATGGGAATGGACTTCTTCCAAAGGTTCTGGGTACCCAACAATCTTGGTTGATGGAGATAGGGTAATCGTATCCGTGCAAGGGTACACCTATTGCTTGGAACCGACGACGGGAGCACTTGTTTGGGAAAATGAATTGAAGGGGCACGGTACAGGCATTACCTGTTTAGCCTCCATACGCGGCAATGCATCTGGAGCGGTTGCGCAGATAAGCGTGCAAGAAGCAGCAGCGGCTGCAAGTGCGAGCGTGGCAAGCACAACATGAGTTTTGGTCTTTCCAGAGGGAAGGAAATGGACGTTGGCGATATTGGTATTGATATGCGAACGCTACCACCAAGTACAGAGGGACGAATTGATCCTCGAAACTGGTTTGCTGAACCATCAAATTCTTTTGAACTTGAAATTGGTTCTGGAAAGGGTACTTTCCTTTTACAGGAAGCACAAAAACGTACCGAACCTAACTACCTTGGTTTTGAATGGACAGCGGAGTTTTATAGATATGCTGCAGATCGCCTTCGTAGAAATCACATTTCTAATGTGAAGATGGTGTACGGAGATGCGACGGAATTTTTACAGTTCTGGTGTGAAGAAGCAATTGCAGATGTTATTCATCTTTACTTCAGTGATCCGTGGCCAAAAACTCGGCATCATAAAAGGCGTGTTATTCAAGACAGAACGCTACGGATGTTCCACCGCGTTTTGAAGAAAAGTGGCCTTGTGCACGTTGTGACGGATCACGATGATTTGTGGGAGTGGTGCGAGGAGCATTTTGCGCAACATACAGCGCTGTTTAGAAGACTAGAGTTTGGCGCAGCACCATCGGCTGGTGCGGGTGAGTTAGTTGGAACTAATTTTGAACGAAAATACAAACGAGAAGGCCGACCGTTTCACGCAACAACATTGGTAAGGATGGATTAATGCATCGCGAAGGTATTGACGACAACAACGTTCAGCCAGAAGACATCTTATGTGACTTTTGTGGAAAAGCGGCTTGGGCACAAGACGTCCCTTGCGTGGAAGGTCATCAGGGGAGTGTTGTGTGTGGCAACTGTTTACATGTCGCCTACAGCGAATTGATTCTAGCAAGCGGCGGCGAGCCTACGAAAGAGCAATGTAGAATGTGCCTTGAGCATAGAGATGATCCAGTTTGGGAGGGTGGAATTGAGCCAATCGCAGCAATTTGCCTTCGATGCGTGAAGCAATCTTCCGCGGTTCTACAGAAATCGAAGCAATGGGATTGGACAAAGCCAGTCTAAACAGTCGCGCTTTGAATAGGGGCACCCCCCTTTGTTATCATGGGTGGCATGGGATCCCGAGTAAGCCTAGCGAATAAGTGCCTTGCTATTTTTGGAACAGCAAATGTCATTATTATCTCTTGTTTGCTTGCCGTACCGTGGATGAATTCAGCGTCGGTTGTGCAAGATTATCAACTTGAGGTTGCTCGACAACTTGCTGAACTTTGGATTCATTCCAATCTTGAAACAGATTTCTTTGAAGACTTTGAAGACGAAGATGTCAATATTCACCTCGTGAAAATAAGTGATATTGGCCAGAGCCCAGAAGGGTTTGTCGATAGGGCGTATGCTTCATTTCAAAAACAAAGTGACAGCAAAGATGAATTCTACGATGCGTATGACCGAGATCATCACAACTTTTTTCAATATGCCAAGCCGATTACAAAATCACAATTGATGTCTGTTCGCATTGAAGGCGTCACCGATTTTGCTTCAGGTGTTTCGGATTTGAGTTTATCGGATCCGATAGTTGCGGTACTCGTAATTCGCAGAAAGACGGATTTCGCAAGAACCCAACTCGTTGGAAGTAGGACGCTTATTATTCTTGCAGGCATTGTTGGTGGATCGATCTCAATCCTCGTCTATTATTTTATTTTTAAAAGACTCATATTTTCTCCCGTTCGAAAACTTCGACGCGTTACGGAGCGTGTGCAAAAAGGAGACCTTACGGCAAGATCTTCTTTGCAGACCTGTGATGAATTTGAAGAACTCTCAATCGCCTTTAACGAGATGCTTAATAGGATGGAGCAAGGGCAGCACCTTTTGCAAAAAAAGAATCAATCGCTAGATTTAAAGGTTGAGTAACTCTCAGAAGGTAATGTGGGGCTTTGTGATTCAAGCCGCCTAAAGAACGAATTTATT
>JACKQG010002223.1_pt1 | contig 25639 bp, 17 predicted proteins | sample 8237621 | NCBI WGS metagenome assembly JACKQG01 (sample SAMN15677084, study PRJNA649215) | marine metagenome | biome: marine; feature: Black Sea; material: saline water; isolation source: suspended particulate matter (SPM) from the Black Sea western gyre | collected 2013-06-09/2013-06-10 | depth... | reverse complement strand
ATGCTCCTTTACATTATATTTGGACTGCCCCGGATTCGCCTCGAGAATCTGGCGCCTTTCGCACCCCACGGGACTGCCTCAATATTTTTCACCACCGGTTTTGTGTTCGTTTCTTATGCCGGTCTGCTGAAAATTGCCAGCGTCGCAGAGGAGATAAGGAACCCTTCTCGCAATATCCCTCTGGGAATGATTGTTTCGCTTATCGTAGTTAGTATTTTTTATAGTCTGGTGGTGCTGGTGACCGCAGGTGTGCTTGAGCCGGTGGCGCTGAGCCATTCGCTGACTCCAATTTCCGACGGAGCTGAAGTTTTTATGGGCGACTTCGGTAAAATCGCTTTGAGCTTTGCCGCAATATTCGCGTTTCTTTCGACGGCAAACGCCGGAATTATGACCGCTGCAAGATCTCTTGTCCCGTTGAGCAGGGACGATTTGCTGCCCAGGTTTTTCGGCACAATCAACAAAAGATTCGGAACTCCTCATAATGCGCTTATTGTAACTGGCATGGTTATCTCTTTTGCCCTTTTGTTGAGACTTGATATCCTGGTTGAAGCTGCTTCGGTTGTCCTTATTCTGACCAACATTCTTGCGTGTCTTTCGGTCATTATCCTCAGGGAAAGCCGCCTGCAGAATTACCAGCCGAAGTTCCGCGCACCTCTGTATCCCTGGATGCAGATTGCCGGCATAATCGGTTTCGGCCTTTTGATATTCGAAATGGGCAGGGAGGCTCTTCTGATTACTCTGATACTTATTATTGGGGGATTGTTTGTTTACTGGTTCTACGGACGAATAAGAACCACAAGGCAGTATGCACTTCTTCATCTCATCGAAAGAATCACCGCTAAAGAGCTTACGACACATTCGCTTGAAAGTGAGCTTAGAGAAATCATTCGAGAAAGGGATGAGATCATAATGGACAGATTCGATGAAATCATCGAAAAAGGTTCTCTTATTGATATTCAGAAATCAACAAACCTCGAAGACTTTTTCGAACTGGTCTCCGATGCGATGTCGCTCCGTTTAAATGTTGAATCAAAGGAGCTTTTCAAATTGCTCATCGAAAGAGAAAAACAGAGCAGCACCTTACTAAATCCATACCTTGCCATACCCCATATAATTCTTGAGGGCCAACATAAATTTGATATCCTCATTGCCCGCTGCAGAGAGGGCATCTTCTTTTCGGAAAAAGAACCGAGCGTCCACGCTGTCTTTGTGATTATGGGCACAAAAGATGAACGCAACTTCCATCTTTATTCTCTTGCGGCTATTGCACAGATAGTTCATGATTCTCAATTCGAGAAAATATGGTCCGATGCGAAAAACAAGGATGTTCTTCGTGACATTATCCTGCTCGGCGAAAGAAGGCGCCTGCCCATGGTTTAAAGCTCGCTGCTTGTTGTTTAGTTCCAAGACCTTACAGACCCTGAGACATACCGGCTGTTGTCAGGCGGAGGCGGCTATTTACCTATACAGAATCGGCTGAATATCTGCTCCAGTATCTGCTCGTCGATGTGTCCCCCTGCGGCCGATTCGATACCTGAAACCGCCTGATGAGCCGCCCGAAGCATCATAGCGGCTACCTCGTCGTTGCCCACCTTCAATTCTACAATCGATTCACCGATGTTCTCAATCGCCTCGGTAACCGCCTGTTTGTGCCGCGCCGTTAGCGCAACAGAGCTTTCAACGCTCTCGGAAAACGGGGTCCCGGCTGTTTTAGAAGCTGCAAAACCGGATTCCAGCTCGAGAATTTTTCTGTCAATTGTCTCTCTCAAAACCTCTAAGCCATCGCCGGTTTTGCTGGAAATTGCCAAAAGCTTGCCGCCGAACAATTCATTCAGCTCTGCAAGACGGCTGGGTAAAACCCCTTCGGATACCAAATCACATTTGGTCGCGACCGCTATCATTGCAGATAACGGAGAACAGAGTACAGAAGTTCTGCCTTCTGCCTTCTGACTTCGGTCTTCTGTTTTCAGCATTCTGAATATTGAAATGTCCTCGGAGAAGTCGGCTTTTGATATATCGATACAGAATACGACCACAGCGCTGTTTCGCAGCGCCTCAACAGCCGCCAGTTGAGCCAGTTCATCAAGGACATCATCCGGCCGTATCATCAAACCCGCGCAATCGAACAAAACGCACCTGCAATGCGCCAGCGAATAAGCGGCGCTCAGCACATCTCTGGTCGTCTTGCGCCTGTGCGAGACGATACTCCTTTCTTTGCCCAAAAGTTTATTAAGCAGGCTGCTCTTTCCAGCATTCGGAGCGCCGGCAATTCCAACCGCCGGCAAATCAATCACGCTCTCATACCTGATGCACCCGCTGAGAAGCTCTTCGAGTTGTCCTTTCACCCCGAGAAGTCTTTCAATTACTTCTGCGCCCGATTCCGGCTCGATATCTTCTCCGCTGAAATCAAGCCCCGCCTCGATTAAACTCAGACAATCAACTATCGCCGAGCGCACCTTTGCCGTAGTTTCCGATAGTCGTCCGCTGAGAAGTTTCTCGGCCGCGTCTAATTGAAATGCGTTCGAGCTTACGATGATTTCGTTCACCGCCTCGGCCTGGGCCAGGTCGATTTTGCCGTTCAGGTACGCCCGCGCCGTGAATTCCCCCGGGCCCGCCATCCGAAGCCCTCTGCCTAATAAACCGTCAAGTAATACCTCAGTAACCGCCGCGTTCGTATCGATATGAATCTCGGCTATATCTTCGCCGGTATAGGAATGCGGAGCAAAAAATAAATACAGTTGCGCATCAATGCTTAGCTCATCATCAACTGCCGCTCTGCCGCACAAAATCCCGGATTTGTTTGTGGTAATCGGTGAAATGAAAATCTGTTTGCAGGTCTCGACAGTATCCGGCCCTGTTATGCGAATGATTACTCTTTTATCGCAGCTCGGACTGCTGACGGCTACGATTGTATCTCTCAGTTCATACATCAGACATTACCATCGGCCTAAAGCAATCATTGCTGTTTGTTTTTCAACAGCCCCTTCTACAGGAATGATAATTGCAGCCACATTACATATTTTTGTAAAACGGCTTGGGCTTTTTCTTTTTGACCTTCCCGCCGGTCTTGCTCGTTACAGCAACCAGACCCTGCGATTCGACCTCTTCCTTTTCCCGGATGTGCTTGCGAATAACGTATTGCTCGAAAACGCCGGCAAAAGTGCTGGACATAATATACAGATTCACCCCCGATGGGGCATTGTATAACATCAAGGGAAACATCAGCGGCATCATAATCATCATCATTTTCTGCTGCTGTGCCACCTGTGGATTACTTGCCGCCGACGCTTGGGACGGCATGAGCTTCTGCTGCAGATAAAAAGCAACGCCCATCATAAGCGGCAGCAGGTTCAACGATGCTATCTTCCAGCCTAACAATGGCAAAACTATTTCCGTTGGAAATCTATAAAGAGCATCCGGCATCGAAAGGTCCGTAATCCAGAACGGTAAAAACGGTGCACCTCGAAGCTCAATGCTGGCGTAAACCGCGCTCCACAATGCAATCCAGATCGGCATCTGGACCATCATAGGAAGAAAGCCCATAATCGGTGAAGCGCCCTGCTTACGGTAAAGGGCCATCATCTGTTTGTTCATTTCAGCCTTGTTGTTGGCGTATTTTTTCTTTATCTCCTCGGACATCGGCGCAAGCTTGCTCATCTTGCTCATCGATATCTGGCTCTTCTTGGTAATCGGGTGCATGGCCAGCCGCATCAGGAAAACTAATATGATAATGACCACCCCGTAGTTGCCGATAAATCCGTACATCCATTTCATTATCGCCAGTATCCCGAAGGCCAGAGGTTTGATAATGCCGGCCGGGCAGCAGCAGCCCATAAAATCTATCGTCTGAAAAAAGCCCAGCTTTCGATACTGCTCGTTCTTATCGAAAAGACTTTTATCTTTAGGCCCGATGTATAACTGGAAGTTATATGTTTTTGAGCTGTCGGCCTGACCCGTCGCTGCTAAGGTACCTGGCGCGATTTTCAAATCCAGCCCTATCGCTTCATCGCCGCTGTCGGCCTTACGGTCTCCATCGGGATTGTAAAGTTGACCTGTTTTGTCCGTTATCCAGTCACAGTAGTCTTTACCTTCATCGGGAAGCGGCACTACTATTGCCGCAAAATATTTATTGACCGCCGCCGCCCACAGAAATTTCTCGGTGGTCTTCAGCCGTCTCTCATCAAGACTTTTAGCCTTGATGAGATGTTTCTTTTCAAGCCTTACACTGTTGATTTGATTCTTAGGATCTCTAAAGCCGGCCACGACCTTTCTCATGTCCGCCCGGATTCCCTCTCTGCCAAGTCCGCCAGGACCCGATAAATCGAAGCGGACTTTCTGCTGTGTATCGCTGAGATTCTCGACGGTTATATTGCATTCCAGAAGATAGCTGCCCCGGATGATTTTATAGGTTTTAGTAAGTTTCAAAACCTGCTCATTCGTATCCTGGATTTTTATTGTCGTTTCAAAGCGGGCCGTTTGCTGCGAGCCATCACTGGCTTTTTCCACCCCGAAGCTCTTCCAGTGCAATTTTTGCAAAGGTAGCGCACGCTTCTGCTGAACAAGAGCATCATTTTGAAAGCCCGCATTTGCCATCGACAGAATCTCACTGCCGTCAGCTTTATATATCGGGGAAAGAATTTCTAACGGCTGGGGATTCTTATAATCACGGTCGTCGAATCCGCTGAATGTTGCTCTTCTTATGGCTGCGCCTAATGAGCTTAGCTCAAGTTGAAAATTATACCCGCTGTTGGGATCCACCGAGCCAAGAATAACGCTTGCAGGAGCTGCACTATCAGCTCCGAAAGTAACGGAATTGTCGGCTGTTATACGGGGCGGTTCCTCGGAAGGAGCATTCGCGGCTCCCCTGTTCTGATTCTCAGGAGTACTTTGCAGTAAGATGCAGGCTCCTGAATTGGGCCGGCGGTAATCAAAAACCCCGGACTCCAGAACCATCCATCCGCACAAAACAACAAAACCAATAACGACCAAAGTTAAATATCGCATTTCGTATCTCTTATTTTAATTATGTTTTTGCAGCCGATTTTTCAATAGTCAATTTACCTTATCTTCCGTTCTGCAGCCGCTCTGCATGGAAGTTGTCCAGCCGGTCGATTGCTAATATCTTTTTCATCGTGGCCTTATAGTCGTATTCGAGCCGGACAAAATGAATCTCGTTGTTGTCCGCATACGCATAGCTGGCACGGTTGTCCTTGTCCCTGGGCTGACCGACAGAGCCGATATTGATAATCGCCTTTTCATCTTCGAGAATCGGATAGACGTTGCCAAGCTCTGCCGGCAGATAGAAGTCAGGCTCATCGAGAAAAACGCCAGGCATATGAGTATGGCCCACGAAGCAAATGTGTTTGACACGCTCGAACAGCAGCCGTACCTTCATCGGGTTGGTATATACATCGTCGGGAAAGATATATTCGTTAATCGGCCTTCTCGGCGATGCGTGAACAAAATCTATTGTCGCCGCTTTTGTTCCCAATTTGCTTTTGAGCGTCCGGCGCATCGGCAGCTCACCCAAAAAGCTCCAGCGCTTGTCACGAGGCTGTTTTTCCTCTTCCGTTTCCAGAACTTCCCGGCTCCAGAAGCTCGCCTGCTCTGCCCCGTAGTTGAAATTGGTCGGCTCATAAAAGACAGCATAATCGTGATTGCCGAGGATGCACCACTTGGTCTTCTCAATAATCAAATCGAGACATTCCTTCGGATTCGGCCCGTAGCCCACCACATCACCCAGACAATAAATCGTCTTTATACCTCGTTTTTCAATGTCAGCTAAAACAACCGACAAGGCCTCGATATTCGAATGTATATCACTTACAACAGCAAACATAAACGCCCTTTAAAGGGCTTCCCCCTTGGGGCAGCCGGATAAAATCTACTTTTCTATACAGAGAACCACTTTAATAGCAAAAATATTCAAAAAATGCCAGAATATTTATTACCTTTTGAATAAAACACGATTTTCACTGCCCGAACTCGACAGATTCAAAAAAGACCTTTCTCTTTGGCCGTTGGTGCTGTTATAATACCCGACGTATGAAATAAGGCATGGAAAATTTAAAGACATCCGGAATTTGGTGGTTAATTGCCGGATTTCTCAATTTTGATTATTTTGCAAAACGAGAGAAACAAATGGTAAATATGAACCTGCTTGAAACTTGCGGGTTGGTGAAAAGATATTCAGGCCGGACTGTTGTGAACGAAGTATCAATTACTATACAGCAGCGAAGTATTGTCGGGCTGCTGGGAAGAAACGGGGCCGGAAAAACCACCTCATTCAGAATGATTATGGGTATGGTTACTCCCAACAGCGGCTCGGTTGTTTTCGAAGGACAGAACATTACCAAGCTGCCGATGTACAAACGCGCCCGACTGGGAATCGGCTATCTTTCGCAGGAACCAAGCATCTTCCAGAGACTCAGCGTTCGCGACAATCTCTATGCAATTCTCGAAACGATGTCCATCACAAAAGCCCAGCGCAATCGCAAGGCCGATATGCTCATCGAACGGTTCGCCCTGACAGAGGTTGCAAAAAGCCAGGGAAGATTCCTCTCCGGCGGTGAGCGCAGAAAACTCGAAATCGCTCGTGCTATGGTAACAGACCCTTCATTGATTCTTTTGGATGAGCCCTTCAGCGGCGTTGACCCTATTGCCGTTCAGGACCTGCAGAATGAGATACGCCGGCTTGTCGTTTCCGGTGTCAGCATTCTCGTTACAGACCATAACGTCGAGAGAACGCTTGAAGTGGTCGATAAGGCTTATATCGTTGACCACGGCAGGGTCATTGGGGCAGGCCCACCGGCTGAACTTGTTCGTAACGAAACCGTTATAAAATCGTATCTCGGAAATACTTTTGCCGGCGACGAATTCGACGACAGATAAGACCAACAGCAAAATACGAAAAACAGGAAATGATTGATATAGAAAAATGTCGAATTACGCATTACCCTGCGGAGGTTTTAGCTCAACAGGCCCGGCCGGTTGAAAATATCGATGACAATATCCGTCAGCTCGTAAAGAAAATGACCGAAATTATGATTGCACACAAAGGCGTAGGTCTGGCCGCGCCTCAGGTCGGCGTACCGTTGCGGCTGTTTATTATATCGCTCGACGGAACAGCACAAAGCGTAAGGGTTTACATAAACCCGACCGTTACCTCCGACGGAACTCTTGTCTCAAACGAAGAAGGCTGCCTGTCCGTGCCGGGTGTGTTTACCAAAATTCGAAGATACAAAACATGTAAAGTTACCGCCGCTGACCTTGATGGAAACGAATTCAGCGACGAAGCCGAAGGACTCTATGCAAGGGCTCTCCAGCATGAGTACGACCATATCGAGGGGATAATAATTGTAAACCGTATGACACAGACCGCAAGAATCGCGCACAGAAGACAACTCAAAAAACTTGTAGAACAAAACAAATAAAAATGATAGATGAGTGGATGGGTAAATTTGTACATCGGCTAATATATAAACTCATTTACTCATATACGAATAAACCCATTTGGAATATCAAATGAAGATAATATATCTTGGCAGTGGTGAATTTGGGATTGCATGCCTTAATGCGTTGAAAAGCTCGGCTCACAGCGTGCAATTGGTCGTAACCCAGCCCCCGAACCCGGCAGGCAGAGGCAGAAAACCAAACCCGACACCGGCGGCGCGCTGGGCGAATACTAATTCGATACCTTTCGTCGAAACCGACAACGCAAACACCCCCGAGATGATTGAAAAAATAGCAGATTATGAACCGGACCTGATTGTCGTAATTGCGTTCGGCCAGAAAGTCGGTAACGACTTGATAAACCTGCCCCCTAAGAGTGCTGTCAATGTCCATGCTTCTTTGCTCCCGAAATACCGCGGGGCCGCACCCATAAACTGGGCGATAATCAACGGCGAAACCGAAACAGGCATCAGTATTATAACCTTAGCTCAAAAAATGGACGCAGGCTGTATCCTCGGTCAGTCAAAAACCGATATCGCCCCCGATGAAACCGCCGGCTCTCTTCACGACAAACTGGCGCAGATTGCTGCGCCGTTATTACTCAAAACAATCGACCAAATCGACGACGGCTCAGTTGTTTATACCGAGCAGGACCATTCCAAAGCCACCCTCGCTCCGAAGCTGAGCAAATCGGATGGCTTTATTGACTTCAATGAATCCGCCGCCTCTTTAGAAAAAAAGATACGCGGCCTCTGGCCCTGGCCCAGCGCATCCGCAAACTACCTGTCTAAGAAAACCGGTAAATCCGTCCGCGTATCCATTGCGGCAGCACAAGTAGTCGAGACCATAAATCCCCCCGGCTTATCTGCGGGGATACTCGATGAAAACCTGAATGTCACTTGCGGCAAAGATGCCTTAAGGATTGTACAAATCAAGCCGGCCGGCTCACCGCTAATGGACTTCAAAGACTTCACCAACGGAAGACAAACCCAGCCCGCCGATTTGTTTATAAGAATAGACAAATAAAAAATGGCCGGCCAAAAACAAAAATCCGCTCGTACTATAGCAATTGAAACCCTGAATCGCTGCGACCCCCAAAGCAGCTACGCCGCTCCTATCCTGAACAAGCTGCTAAGTGAAACCGACCAGAAACAGCGGGCCACCGACCTCGTCCTTGGAACGATAAGAAATCGCCATGCCATCGATACGGTTATTGCCGCATTCTCAGGCCGGCTTGTCGAGAGAATACCCGACAAGCTGCTCAACATCATAAGAGTCGGCACCTGCGAGCTTGTATATTCGCCTGATACAGCTCAGTATTCCATCGTCAACGAAGCTGTCGGGAACGCAAGGGCCCTGATAGGCAAAAAACAGGCCGGTTTTGTAAACGCGGTCCTGCGCCAAATCACACGAGGCATAATAAATCGCCGGATTGACCAATCAAAGAGCAATCCCGCTCGTACACTTTGCCAGAGCCCGGAAACAGGCTGTGAATTCGACAGGGATTTTTTACCCAATCCTGACTCTTCTCCGGCCGATTATCTGAGCACGGTTTTTTCATTGCCCGGATGGCTCGTATCCGATTGGCTCAGCAGCTTTGGCCTCGAATCGACACGCCAAATATGCATGGCCTTAAATCGAAAACCGGGTATCTACATCAGACCCAACAGCTTAAAAATCTCAGTGCAGGAATTAGCCGAAAAGTTTCGCCTTGCTGATATTGAAATCGATATAACTCCGCAAGACTCGATGATAAGAATAAAAAGTCCCCGCACGATAATCCAGCTTCCCGGATTCGCAGAAGGTCTGTTTGCCGTTCAGGATATTACAGCTTCACGAGTGATAAAAATGCTCAGTCCCCGGCCCGGCTGGAAAATACTCGACCTCTGCGCCGCGCCGGGCATAAAGACAACTCAGTTGGCTGAAATTACCGGAGATTCGGCGACGATCATCGCGACCGACATCGACGCAGAGCGGCTCAAAAAGGTCGAAGAAAATATTACACGCCTTGGCATAAAAAGCGTCGAAGTGGTTCCTTATGAGCAGCTTCAAAATTCTAAATTCGATTGTATCCTCCTGGATGTCCCCTGCTCGAATACCGGTGTATTGGCCAGACGTGTCGAGGCACGCTATCGAATATCCCCGGATGCGATAAAGAAACTTATAAAAACACAAACTGAGCTTCTAAATACCGCCGAATCAATGCTCAATCCCCACGGAATAATCTGCTACAGCACATGCAGTATCCAAAAAGATGAAAACAGCAGCCTTATCAAAGACTTTCGGCAAAACCACCCCAATTTTATACTCAGTTCCGAAAAGCTCACTCTCCCTTCGGCAGAGCACTTCGACTGCGACGGCGGCTACACGGCTATACTTTCCGCTAAATGATAACAAGCTTACAGCTTCAATTACCGCCCTTTTTTTGTATTTACAAACACAATCCACAGCTTTTCCACAAATCATATTTACGATGTGCATAACCTGTTAAAAACAAATTTTTTTCGAGCGCAAAGTCAATAACCACAGAGACCTCTATCAAGTGGAAAAGAAATTCAATAAAACGCAATTGATTTGTTTTCGCGTTGTCCAATAATAGGAACGTTATCAGTATTATTAGTTATTCAAAGTGGCTTTGTCACAAAGAGTGAATTAACTTAAAAAGAATGGATTCTTACCCTGCACTTAAAGCTTGAGCCTTTGCTCGACATCTGCAGGATGAATGCCTTGCAAATAAATCTGGCACCGGAAGGATAGGAATGCAGGACATAATCACGGATGAGAGTTCACGTACCGTTGCGTCTCAGATAAGCGAAATTAACGAAGCGCTTTCTGAGCAGGTGGGTCCGCAGAAGTTTCGGATATGGTTTAAAAATTCGACTAATATGACCCTCGCCGACGGATATTTGAAGGTTGGTGTGCCGAACCTTTTTATAGCGAGCTGGATTGAAAACCATTTTGTAAAAGAAATCACCCGGGCGGTGCGGACAGTAACCGGAACAGAGGCGAAGATAACTTTCAGTATCGACCAGGAGCTTTCCGGCCACCAGAGAAGAACCAGAATGGATTCGAAAGCCTCCGCCGCTCTGACTCGTGAACAAGCCGGCCCGGGAAAAACCGCCGCTCAGGGACGCGGCAGAAAAAAACTAAAACTTTCTCTTGAGACTTTTGTTGTAGGCTCCTCGAATGAGCTGGCCTTCAACGCCGCAAAAGTAGTCGTAAATGAGCAACAAAGCCCTTTTAATCCGCTGTTTATTCACGGAGGATATGGGGTTGGCAAAACACATCTGCTGCAAGGGATTTGCAATGCAGTGTGCGAAAAGCGCCCCCAGACTAATTGGCTATATCTCTCAGCGGAGGATTTTGTCAATCAGTTTGTGCTGGCCTTGAAGACAAAAAAGCTGGAGGCTTTTCGACGTCGAATGCGGCAAACGGATTTGTTGGCAATCGACGACATTCACTTCTTGGCCAGTAAACCCTCGACCCAGGAGGAATTTCTGCACACCTTTAATACGATAAGTCTGGCCGGCAAGCAGGTGGTGCTGGTCTCCGACGCCCATCCGAAAATGATTGGACAGATCTCCGAAAAGCTCGTCAGCCGATTCCTCTCCGGAATGGTTGTAAAAATTGACGCTCCGGATTTCAAAACCCGCAGCCGGATATGCAGGCAGTACCTCGAAAACCAAAACTTAAAATTCAAAACTCAGAACGCGCCAATCTCCGAAAGCGTAATAACATACATCGCCGAAAATCTCCGCTCAAACGTCCGTGAGCTCGAAGGGGCCCTGCTAAAGGTAATTGCCTTCTCGGCCCTTAAAAACAATAAAATCACACTCTCTATGGCCAAAGCCGTCCTTGCCGAACACCTGGACAGGTGCGACCCTATTGTCCACGTTTCAGATATCGAGACGACCGTGGCCGCTTATTTCGGAACAACCCCCACCAGGTTGCACTCGTCAAAAAAAGACCGAACTGTCGCTCTGGCCCGCCATTTCAGTATGTACCTGACAAGAAAGCACACGAAGATGTCATCCTCCGAGGTCGGAAGATTTATGGGCAATAAAAATCACGCCACCGTGTTAATGGCATGTAAAAAAATCGAAGATATGCTTAAGCGAAATGCTGAGCTTAACTGGCAGGGCCCCGACGGAAACAAAGTTTGCAAAGCCAGAACAATTCTCGCCCAGCTCGAAGCCAGCCTGTAAAATCCCGGAAATCGTTTTTGAACTTTCTCTATTGCCCCGCCTTATTACTTGGAGTAGTATCTGCAGGCAAATCACCAAGAGCGAACTGAATACCCGCCAGATAATGCTGAAGTATCGGCCGGTTCCAGAATGTCTGCGGATTGTGACCCAAAAAGCAATAGAACACCCGCCCTTTTCCATAGCCGCGTATCCAGCTTACGGCAAAGTCTTTGTCCTTACGGCGCTCCGGCCAAATTTGCCGCCCTTTTATGATCTCGGTTTTGTCCATATCAATACTGAGCAGGACACGGAGTTTATCACGTGAATATGGTTTCTGAAATTGGAATACCTCATCACTGATTCTAAAACCCTTACCCTTAAAGGCGGCATTGAGCACATGGTCCGGCTCATCCGGTTTAATGGTTATCCATTCGTTGTATTTCCAGGGATGGCCGCCGTTTTCATAGCCTCCGAGCATCTCACCAAATTCCGGCCATTGGTCATATTTCGGCCACTGCACAAACGTCGCGGCTGCAGCGTGAATGCCTATGAATCCTTTACCTTCGGAAATAAAATCCAGAAGACTTTTCTTAAGCTCGGCATCCTCGAAAAGCACCCCCGTCGTATTGTTAAAGCATATCGCGTCGAATTGCCGAATATTCTCCGGCCTGAACATAGCTATATCGCTGCTGACAACTGTTTCATAAGCCTTTGTTTTTCGCCCCATCATTTCAATTGCCAGGTTGCCGTATGGAATCGATGCATGACCTTTTCTCACTACACCATCCTTAATATCCATATTGAAAACCAGCAGTTTTCGTGCCCGCTTCGCCGCAGCCGGCGCCTTTTCAGGTATGGCGTCTTCTATTTTTTTTCTCTCCTGTGGCGAAATAGCCCCAACCGAAATGCTCGTTAGCGACAACAAACACCAGATAACTAAAACTGCCCGGATACTTTTCAACTTCTGTCTCATTTCCTTGTCCTTAATTACCTTTCTTATATTTTATAAATGCCATGGACTTCGCATAGGCCGTGTCAACATACTCTTCGCTTGTTCATCGTTAATGAATTCTTCCTTTTCAGCATCCCATCGGAGCTTTCGGCCAAGCCTTATCGCAATATCGTCGATCTGACAAATAGTGTCCGAGCGAACCGCTGATTCTATCGGGCATATCGTGTTGTTTCGTGTCTTAACGCAATCCAGAAAATTGCGCCGGTGATTATTACTTAGGGGAAGATGAATCTCATCCGGCCCGAAAGTTGTTGTCAGCATCGACTTTGGCTCGGCTTCGATTCTGTCCCGGCATACGAACACCCACCCTTCGCTCCCTAAGAACAGAATTCCGACGCTTTTATAAAGCGAAAATTGCTCGGCCCGCTTTAAGGCCGTCGCGGTGTTCGTATGTATCATTTTAACGCCGTTTGCATATTTATGTTCGACCTCCCACTCGATAGCGGTATCTGTGAGTCCGTCTTCGGGATATACCCCGGTCCCCTCTATCTCTACCGGCCCGCTATGGTCGGTTCCATTGGCCCACTGCGCGATATCTACATGATGAATCCCCCATGCACCGCTCAGCCCGCCAAGCGAATAATCATAGATGAATGTCCACATACCTAAAGTTCCCATCGCCCGTGAGGCACACCGTTGATACGAGTAAGGAGCCCACTGGGCCGGACCAAGCCACATATCATAATCAAATTCTTTTCTGTCCGGCGTCGGCTCCGTCGGCTGATTCTCACAGGTGATGCTGGGGTGCGAGCTTACGATAATCGTATGAAGTTTACCGATTCTTTCGTTGCGTACCAGTTCACAGGCCAGGCGGAATCTGTTGTCGCTTCGCTGCTGTGTCCCGAATTGAAATACGACGCCGTAACGATTTATCGTATCACGAAGTGCCTTGTCTTCGGTGACACTCATACTCAGGGGCTTTTCATAGTACATATCTTTGCGGTTTCGTGCCGCCTCCAGACCTATCAGCGAATGCCAGTGGTCTGGAGTTGCAACTGTTACCGCATCGATGTCTGTGCGGGCGAGAATTTCACGAAAATCGTCATAGGTCCTGCATCCCTTATCGCCATATTGTTCATCGACCCTGTTTTTGGCCTTTTGCCGAAACATTTCCCGAAGATCACACACCGCTGCGGCCTGGACGTCGTTATAACTCAAAAATGACCGCAAATGTCCGCCGCCCATACTCCCCACCCCGATAAAGCCCATCACTATCTTTTCACTCGGCACCACGGCCCCGTTTACTCCAAATACCGATGAAGGCACAATATATGGAAGCCCAATCACCCCGGCGGCGCCAACTCCCGCTTTTTTCAGGAACCCGCGCCGATTAATCTTCTTCTTGTATTCCCTGCTGCAAATATGTGACATAACAAACCTCCGATGATTATCAGCTTTGTATTATACTTCATAATGAAATAATTGAAAAGCCAAAACAAACGCCTGCCAATTCAGCCTTAATCACACAAAGCACCCGGAATCCCGAATATTTCCCTTGACGCAGCACGCCTAATTTCGTATAAGGTAAGGTTAGTAAGGCTTGCGATTTGGAGACGGGCAGGTCTTTTTTGGGCTTTTATGGAAGGAGGCGAAGCAAATCACAGGGTAAGAAATGCCCCGCACATGCGTGATATATAACGTGGTGAAGGCAAAAAGCGTTATTATTCATTTTTTATTTTAACTCTTTATTGAAGGAGGAGCACAATGTTTAAGAAAATGACATATTTAATTTCTCTTGTCCTGTTACTGGCTCAATTCCAAAATGCCTCGGCGCAAATAATGTGGACCGACGACGGGCCCGACCATCTCTGGAGCACAGCGGGCAACTGGAGTCCGCAAACCATACCGACTGCCATCGAAGCCGCTTCAATCGATAACCCCGAAAATACACATTGCCAGATCACAGACGGTATGATCGCTGAATGCGAAACACTCAGGGTCGGCAATGCCCTCTCCACAACAAACCTGGACATCAGCGGAGGCTCACTAACAGTAGCCGGGGCCTACATCGGTGTGGATAATTCATCCGGCCACGGTATCCTGAATATAAGCGGCGGTTTATTTTCTTCCGGGGCATTGCAAATCGGCTGGAGGGGCATCGGCACGCTAAATATGACCGGCGGTACTGTCGAGCTAAGTGGCAACCTGATAGTACCCGGCCTGACAGGCACCGGCACAGTGAATCTAAACGGCGGTACTATCAATGCATCCGATCTCCGTTTAACATCCGAATTGGGCTTATTGAATATTACCACCGGCACACTGGTCCTTGATGGCGATGACACGGAAACAATCCAAACCTTCATCGACGACGGCCTGCTGACCGCCTATGAAGGCCAGGGCAGATTGAACGTCGATTATGACGTTACGAACGCAGGCAAAACCACCTTGACCGCCACACCGCTGCTTAAACCAAACCCAATCGACGGTGGTTCATTATCTCCCGGCCAGGTCGAGCTGAGCTGGACCTTGCCTGACGAGCTTTTGCCTGGAATGCCGGTAACTGTTGATTTGTACTTTACCGACGACCTCGAAGCTCTCAAAAACTTTACAGACCCCGATGCCATCAGGGTTGTCAGCAACCAGGGCGTATCTTCCGTTGTCGTACAAACTCAGCCAAAGACCCGGTACTATTGGGCAATCGATACATATTACGGCCCCGATATTCTTCCGGTCTATGGCCCTATCTTTACTTTTTTCACGGACAATCAGCCGCCCAAAGTACAATTCGCCAATGACCTCCTTACGACCTGGTTGACCGACGGTACCGTTGATGTCAATCTGGATGCCACTGTCATAGACGATGGTGGACTCTATAGTGTGGCGTGGACCGTTGTGAGCGGGCCTGACGAAGGAACTACTGTTATCAGTGACACCGCTGCAGAGGATACTATCGTTAGTCTCAGTGCAACAGGCAAATATGTCCTGCAGCTTGAAGCTGATGACAGCGAGTACACAGGCTCCGGTACGGTAACTATCAACGTCTTTGCCGATGGCTGTGAAGCTGCAAAGTCACTGCCCGATTTCAAGCTGATACCCGGCGACATCAATGAGGACTGCATAGTTAACGAGCTGGACATGGCCATTTTGGAGGCACACTGGCTTGAAGGTAATGCTTTAGAGTTTAAGCCGTAGGACAGCCCTGTCGTCTTTCGAAATGCCGACTTTGTAACGGGATATATGCAAAATAAAATATCCCAACAGTCTGCTTGTCCACTGTAGTGCCGATTTTCTCGGGACGAAGGTGGAAGCCGAGCTGAATGGCTTGTACACGCAATTTCTCAACTTTTTACAGAAAGTGTGAGTTTTTTCACTTTTTTTATCAAAAAAGCTGGTTTTTTCACTTTTTTTCAGAATCCCTGTCACCTTTGTTAATTTCTCGTTCCTATTATTTCGAGATATTAATATATAGTATTCGAAGGGATTTCGATTATGCCGGAAATATCACCTAACGAAATCGAATTGCTGACATCAAGCCGCAATGGCGACACCACGGCCTTTGAAGCTGTTGTTAACAAATATCAGTCTTATATCTGCGCAATCACCTTCAGTGCTACAGGCGACCTCGGAAAGAGTGAAGTACTGGCTCAGGAAACATTCATCAGTGCCTGGAAGGACTTAACACAGCTCAAAGACCTGAATAAATTTCAAAGCTGGCTCGGCGGGATCGCCAGAAACGTAATCAAAAACTCTTTTAGAAGCCAACAACATGACTTTATAAGTAAAGCTTCTTCCATTGATCAGTTAAAAGAAACTCATACTAATGATTCCGGGCCGGTCGAAAGGGTAATAACCAAAGAACAGCAACATGTCGTCCGGAAGGCTCTGCAGCAAATTCCTGAACAATACCGTGAACCACTTGTGCTTTTCTATCGACAGGAGAAATCCGTAAAAAAGGTCGCCGAACAACTGAGTTTATCTGAAGAAGCCGTAAAACAGCGTCTTTCACGCGGGCGCAAATTACTAAAAGAACGGTTCGCAGCGATGGTCGAAACTACTATCTCTCGTACAGGTCCGGGCAAGTCATTTACCTCTGCTGTCATAGTTTCTATTACAGGTATGGCTATAAAAAGTTCCGGAGTTGCCACTGCTGCTTCAGTCGCGGCTGTTAAATCTGCAACCGGAACTGCCACAGGTATAGCCACCCTGACCAGCGGGATAACAGCTAAGCTAATTACGGTAGCAGCCGTAGTTACTATTGGCGTTGGAACGGTATTAACTTATAAACACTTCATTAAGCCGGATAAGAGGCCGGACTCATCTCAAACAGTAAACACAACAGAACAGCAAAAAGACCAGGCGAGTACTGTAAAAGAAATTCAGCAAGTAGAGGTGGAACAAGGTCAATCTGAGTTTACTGAAGGTTCTCAGGGTGCTCCCGAAGTACAACCTAAAGACAAAGAAACTACGGCCGTAATTGAGAAGATGAGCAGATATCGTGGGATTGTCAAAGATGCAGAAGGCAAGCCGATTGAAGGAGTAGTTGCTCGAAGATACTGGTATTCTTCTAATTTACCTGAAGGGTGGATGGATGATTTGGAGGCAATAACCAACACGCAGGGCGAGTTTGAGCTTGGACCTTTACCTGATATTGACCGGGGACAAAACGTATATAGCGTTCTATTGTTCGAACATTCTGATTATGGAATAGCCTGGTCAACGACATCTCAGAGGTATTCGTCGGTTACACTTTTAAACTCGAGTGTTACTTCCGGCAGAGTAGTTGATGAACAGGGAAATGGGATAACTGGTGCTGTAGTTATAGCTAAATTACCAAGGTATCATTATGAAAACAATCGTGCTCATGGCTACTTTGAAATAAGTGCTCCTACTACTGATGAGAAAGGAGAATTTGTTTGTATAGACCTTCCGGCTGGTTCGAGATTTCATATTGCTGTCCTGAAAAAAGGATATGAACTTTATGATACGAGCGAAATTTACGAACGAAATAAATATCCCTTTCGTGCAGGACATAAAGATTTGCTGATTACGCTAAAGCCCGGTGGTGCTATCAAAGGGCAATTGGTACTGGATGGTAAGCCATATCAAAAAGCAGGAATCGTTGTTGAAGCTTGTAAGTCGGGCAGCCGTATCAGGGGCCGTGGACTAACAGATGAGAACGGACAGTTTGAAATTATTGGTTTAGTAACTACGCAAAAGTTCACTTTGACGGTAAATAACGAATTTTTTACAGAGACAGGTTTGATTTGCAGGCCGCTTGAGAATATTGACTTAAGTGCGGATGTAAATCCGGTAGTTAAACTGGACTTGCAGAAAGGCATTCCGGTTACAATAAAGATTGTTGACAAGGTAACAGGCCGGAGTCTTGCCAATCTCCCGGTTTCAATAGCATTATATGATCCTAATTACCGTCAATTAGAAAAACCCGTGGGTATCCGCATCACATCAGGAAAAACAAATGATACCGGAAAGTACACCGTCAATCTGACACCGAACTACTATCGGATAACAGCTCGTAACTGGCTGGATGTCCCAGATGAAAATTTTTATCAGGATTTCAGAATTACAGATGAGGAAAAAAGCTTTGACGTAACCGTAGCTGTCATATCTAAACCGAAAATACGCGGCAGGCTTGTTAATTCCAGTGGTAAACCAATCCGTGGCTTTGTGTGGCTTGGAGCCGTAAGAACTATAACTGATGAACACGGCGATTTTGAAGCTGATGAGCCAGAAGGTAATGTCGAGGATATTCGCGCCTGCTATGCGTTTGATATAGAGAATAAATTAGGACGTGTTTTTTTTCGGCACAAAGGTGATGATCCGAATGAACTTGAGATTGTACTCGAACCTCTGGCTGGCATTGTCGGCAGATTGATTGACCAGAACGGTGAAGCTGTAACAAGTATTATACCGGAAATTTCAATTGTAAATCCAAACGGCAAGACATATAGGGGGAGATCATCTACAACCATTGAAGATGATGGCAGTTTTAGGATTGAGAGGATTCCGGTGGGAATAGAGATGGTGATTGAAACTGCGTTATGCTCAAATTTGATGGTTGTAAATATAGGATCGTTAGAGGAAGGAAGGATTAGGACACTACAAATAGGTCAGTTACAACCGTCAGAGGTGTTGGATGTAGGTGAGGTTTTTGTCAGGCGGGAGACGATACCGGGACTGGAAGATGGTGACATAGATTGGGATGGTACGCTGTCCGGACTTCTAACGAATGAAAATGGCCGGGTGATGGTAGGCTTCGATCTGTGGATTGGCTATGGAAGCAAGACGTTTAGCGATGTGACGGACATCAACGGCCGGTATGAATTTACCGGGCTGCCGAGAGATAGAAAAGTTAAGTTGAGAGTTTTCGGCAAAGCTGACAGCCCCGGTGGAACCGGTAGAAGACTTTACCGAGAATCATTTGATGTTATGTGTGACGGCAATCCTTTTGACATACAGCTTTCCGGCAAGTAAGCAAAATAGCACGGGAGAGAAAAATATAATCCAAGCTGTATTTTATAAAAAAACGCTTAAAAGAAGTGTCTTTTGTTACCGTCCGGCTATCGCATCGTCAACAGCATTTTTAACTGCGACAACAGCGGCCGACTGGGGTATCTTTACATAAGCGGTATCGATGGCCTGCTGTGCCGGGCCGAGCCTGCCAATCCGGTAATAGACATAGCCTAAGAGAAATTCTAATTTGCCTGAGCCGCTCCGCCCCAGCCATTCTTGAATATCAGCTATTCTGCTTTCGAGCTTGTTCTCGCCGCCCAGCATAGCCGCAAGGTCAATCTTAGTCTTTACATATTCCGGTTTAGCCTCGATTGCCCTTGTAAGAAACAACGCACTGCTGATATATTCACCTGCGGCCAGTAGCGCGTGTCCTCTGCCAGCAAGGCATAGCGGCTCATCCGGCTTATATATAGACGCCAAAGCAAAAGAATCCGCGGCCGCGTAGTACCTGCCGCCTTTCAAATGCTCTTGCGCTTCCTGAAAATGATTATTGAACCGGGTCATTGAAAAAGTGTCCGGATTTGTCTGTGGTTCCCTGATGCTTTTGGCTTTTGCAAACAAGTCGGCCTGCGAAAGACCTTTCAGATTATCCAGGCTGTCTATGGCGGACTCGGCGGGATTGAAAGAACTTTCTACCCGGCTAAGTCCTCCCGAGCTAAGACCAGTATTTGTTCTTGTCTTCTCACTTGTGTGTCCGGTCCCCTGGCCCTCTTTCTTATCGACGGAATTTATTAAATCTTCGAGTTGCCGTTTTACCTGCTCGATAATGTCAGAGGTAACTATGTCACCCTTGTCCTGCACATCTATGTCACTTCCGGCGGATATGGTCTCATCTGTTTGTAAAAGCTGGCTTATATCCTGCTGAAAAGCGGAACTATCCTGAAACGTCATTGCATTCGCCTGAGCGTATGCCTCTGCAAGCGTCGGCTTTGGCCCAGGCTTGTCCGTGCCGAAGTCCGGCACTGCCGTCTGTGCTCTTTCAGTCGTCCAGCTTTGCTCCAAAGAATTATACTTTTCTATCGAGCTTTGTTTATTTTCCAGACCCGTAGTGAACCCCGTCTCAAAGGATATACCTGTCTCCCGTATCTTGTCTCCTGTCTCCTGTTTTTGCTCTTGATACCTCTCAACCATCAACGGTTGGTCTTTGGCCGATACGTTTGACCTCGCTTGTTGTGTAAGCAGTTGAAGTTCCCGTATGCTGTTTACTATTCGAGGTTCAACCGGCACACTGTCCTGCGTTTGTGTCCCCTGCAACATTACATCGGAGGCTAAAGTATTTCCGTCCGGCAAGTTTTGCATCTGCGAATCGGATACATACGCTCCCGTTGTAAAGCCGCTCTGCATCCTGCGGTTATTCAAATTCGCTTCCGCCTGTCCGAGCACACCGGAATAACCCGGCCTTGTAGTAGCCACAGTCTGGCTTTGTAAATAATACGGCTGAACGCTGTATCTGTTGGCCGAATACCCGATGTCTTCCGCCCCCGCCGAATCACGCAAAAATGAGCTAAGTGACGACGAACCAAGGTCCCCACGAAAGCTCATGGTCGAGCCATACGGCACAGTATCGCGAAAATGCATCCCCCGCCGCACATTACCTGTAATCAAAAGATTGCCGTCCATATCAGGCGCCTGGGGATTGTTGAACTGGCCGCTTTGATAACTGCTTGGTGGAACCGTGCTGTAACTCGACGGATTAAATATCGCGGGATTTTCTATCGGCCGGCTTACAGACGAACACAGCACGACAAAAACTACTGCTGCGATAAGCGTCCGCGACCTGATAAATAGCCGGCTCTTCATACTATTAAATGCCTTTCTGTCCGCAATGATATTCACACTCGCCCAGTCAATCTTTTTCGGCGGTTGCATTCTTTTTGTATTTCGGCTTCTCGGCCCACCTGAGTTTAGTAGCTAATGTGTCCCATTGGCTCCGAAGTGGATTATTGACAATCAGAAAATCGCAGCTTTGCCTCTCAATCCTGACAACGTCATCAATTGAAAGCTTCATCGAAATCTGCCCGTCGATGGAAATAGTCGTCCCTTCGTTGACTCGTATCCCTACGACCTCAATCTTGCTCTCGGCATTGATAACGATTGGCCGAAAGCTCAGCGAATGAGGACATATCGGCGTAATAACCATTGCTTCCATATTAGATGAAACTATTGGTCCCCCGGCAGAGAGATTATAGGCCGTTGAGCCTGTCGGTGTGGAAATTATCAAACCGTCACTGACGCAGCTCGCCAATGGCTGACCATCAACTAACATCTTTAGCTCGACCATTCTATAAGGCGGCCCGGTTGTGATGAATACATCGTTGATAGCTGATGAGCGGAATTTCTCGATCTGCTTGCCGCCTTCATTACTGAAAACCCTGCAGCTAAGCATCATCTGCCTGTCTATCGGGGTGTCCCCTTTGGATAAGCGGGGAAAAAAGTCTTTGAGTTCCTCAACGCTGAATTCCGCCAAGAAGCCGAGCTTACCGACGTTAACGCCTATCACGGGAACACCCGCTTCGCTTACGCCCCTTGCCGTTGAAATGATGCTCCCGTCCCCGCCGAAAACCACCGCGTAGTCACATTCTTCGAGAATCTCCGCGCTGCAGTCGGCAACACTGCAATTCGCCACTATCTCGGCCTTGCCCTTCGCGAAGCCGGCGAATTCCTCTATCGCCTCACTGACTCCTTCTTTTCGCGGATCGCCGAAAATTACTAATTTAGGCAGAGATTTCATGTCCGGTAATCTCGTCATCCATGCATCGAAAATCCGAATATCGAACTAAACTCGACATTCAAACATTCACAATATTGGATTTTGACTTTTGTGTCTTGGCCGATTTTGACTGCTTAATACTTCGTATTTCGATCTTCGGTTTTCGTACACTAAGCATTTCTTTAACGGTCTCTACTATTTTATCGGCATTTATCCCCGCCTCCATAAGTTGATGCGACCTGGAATCGTGTCCTATAAACCTATCCGGCACTCCAAGCACGCGTATGGCCTTTATCGAACGGTTTTTAGCCGCCGCCAATTCGAGCACGGCCGAGCCGAATCCGCAGGCCAACGCATGGTCCTCCACCGTGATTACAACCTTCCCCTTATCCGGCAAAGAGACAATCTTCTCATCAACAGGCCCTGCGAATCGTCCATTAATCACATTAACCGCGATACCATCTTGAGCCAGCGTCTCAGCCGCCTTGAGCGCCTCCGTCAAAATACTGCCGTAACTTACAATCACGGCTGTGGATTTCTTTGACCTTTTAACTAACACGCTTTTACCCAGAACGAATGGACTTGCACAGGCCGCCCTGACAAACTTCTGCTCCGGCACAAAATCCTTCGGATACCGTATAACGACCGGCTTGTCCTGCCCTAGCGCAAATTCCAAAGCTCCCCTCATCTCGATATCATTCGCAGGTGCAGTCAGCACCATATTCGGTATCAGCCTTAAAAAGCCGATATCCATAAGCCCGTGATGTGTCGGCCCGTCCGAGCCGACCAGCCCGGCTCTGTCGATACAAAATACTACCGGCAGACCCTGAAGAGCCACCTCCTGGAATATCTGGTCGAAGCTGCGCTGCAGAAACGTCGAGTAGATACATACCACCGGCCGTAATCCGCTCCTCGCCAGACCCGCCGCGATATCAACCGCCGCGCTTTCGGCGATACCAACATCATAAAACCTGTCCGCGAACTTCTTGCTGAATTCGACCAATCCCGTCCCGTCGCACATCGCGGAGGTAATAGCCACTATCCTGTCGTCCTTTTGAGCTAATTCTGTCAATTGCTCGCCGAGCACGCCGGTAAAACTCCGCCTTGTGTCCGAGGCAGACTCCGGCTCAACGCAAACGCCGTTCATCTTAAAAGGCCCGGTCGAATGAAATTTACTCGGCCCCTGGTCTGCCGGCTCGAAGCCTTTGCCCTTCTTGGTATAGACATGCAGAATTGCCGGATGATTCAAATCTACCAGCGCCTCGAACAACTGTATAAGCGAGCCGACATCATGCCCGTCAACGGGCCCGAAGTACGGAATATTCATACTCTCGAACATCTGGCTGGCCGGCAGCGCCATCCTGATACCTTTCTTGAGCCTCTCAATCGCCTCCTCGACACTCTTGCCGATGACCGGCATGTGCTCTAAGATATTTCTGGTCGTCCTGCGCAAATCATCGTAGGTGTGGCTAAGCCGGATCTTTAAAAAATACTTTGCCATCGCACCGACGGTGACATCTATCGCCATCGAGTTGTCGTTGAGCACGATGAGCAATTGCCGCTTGACTAAGCCGAGATTATTGAGCGCCTCGAAGGAAGCCCCGTTGACGATACTGGCGTCGCCGACCACCGCCACGACCCTGTCGTCCTTGTCCTGCTTTTTCTGTCCCAGTGCCATCCCGATTGCCGTCGCTATCGATGTCCCTGCGTGCCCGACCGAGAACTGGTCATATTCGCTCTCTGCAGGATTGGGAAAGCCGCTTATCCCCTCGGCCCGCCGAAGGTCCTTGAACTTCTCTTTTCTGCCTGTTATTATTTTATGCGCATAGCATTGGTGCCCGACGTCCCACAGCAGCTTGTCATGTTTGAAATCAAACACGTAATGCATCGCCAATGTCAGTTCCACAACGCCCAGGTTGCTCGCCAGATGACCGCCGGTCTTACTCACCGAGCCGAGAATAAACCGTCGAATCTCCTCGGCCAGCTTCTTAAGCTCCGGTACCGACAGATTCTTTACGTCCGCAGGGCTGTTGACCTCGTTTAGAAACTCCTGCTTTTTGTCCCATTGATGCATAATATCATTCTGTCCTTTTCAATCGGGTTTCCAGCGGCGTAATAATTCACCCATTACCTGTTCTCATATAGCTCGATCCTTGACCCTCGATACTCGTCGAGGATAATTGCAATCACTTGTGCTGCTAACGACGATGAAAAATCAGTATTTTTCAAGAATATTTTAAGCTCTTTGAGTCTAACATCTTAAACACAAAATTACCATAAAAAAAACACTATTACTTACCGGATACGTTCACACCGTCAGATATTACACTTTTATCCTATGAGGCTTCACTCTTCATCCTGCCCGAGGGCCTGCCCCGAGCTGGTCGAGGGGGTGTATCGAACGAGTCGAATGGAGTTCACACGTGGTATCTAACTCCGTCATTCTGAGCCGAACGTAGTGGAGCGAAGAATCTCCAATTCCGGCAAAACTTGAGGGAAATAAAAAAGGCGAGCGTCCCTCCACAGACGCTCGCCTTATGATATACCGGCTTATATTGCTAACACATCATCGGCAGGAAATAACACTGCCTTCTTTTCTACCGGTTTCTTTCTCTATTTCTTCTGCTTAACCGTTTCGCATTCGTTCTGGAGATTGGAATGATCTAAAGCCCGCAGGACAAGCCTTTCAAACTTTCCCCCGTGTTTCCACAGCGGCATAGAAATTAACTTGAAAATTTCTCCCTGTTCGGCTGCTTTCTGTAGTTCGGCGTCCAGCTCATATCCCGTCAGTACCATTCCGGTGATATTGGGATATTTTTTTCTGGCGGTTCTAATAAGTTCAAGTCCGGTCATCTCAGGCATACACATATCGGTTACGATTACATGCACTTTTTCTTTCCGGAGGATTTCAAGTGCTTCTTTGCTGCTCTTGGTGAAAAGTTTATTGTATGACTTATCCAGAAGACCTCTTTCTAAGGAGCGTAGGATTGGTTCGTCATCATCCACAAATAATACGGTCCTCTTTTCTGCCATTTCCTTTTTTCTGAACATTATTTGCATCTTTCCTGATAATCGAAACTTTTCTTATGCATTCATATTATCATGTCGCGCTATGACAATTTTATCGACTGGATATAGCGCTGAATCTATCTTAATTTTTCTCTTGAAACCGTTTCTAAGCATAAACCCATATTTATTTGGATGTTTTCTATCGTTCTGTATTATTCGAGGCCCCGACGGCTGGAACTGTATCTCCATCACATAGGTCAAGAATACATTTAAGGATATCCGACCTGCTGATAACTCCTACTACTTTACTATTTGATGTAATCGGAACTCTTCTGATACTATTGTCCCTCAAACAGTAACAAACATCCATTAAAGGTTCATCCTGTTCGAAGTACACAGCAGGACGTGTCATAAAATCATATACTGTCCTGTCTTTTTCATCTTTATAGGTGTGGAACAATCTGAGCACATCCTGTTCTGAAAGAATCCCGATCAGAGTCATATCATCTTCGACCACGGGGACTCCGGTAATATTATTTTTCACCATAAGCCTTATGGCGTCAACTACAGGGGTATCTTTTGTTGTGCATACTATTTTCGTGGTCATAATGTCTTTTGTTTCAAGCATCAGGTATCTCCTTTCTTGGCAACCTGTCTTGTTCGATACGCCTAAGTAAAAAAAGCGAGGTAGTGGTTCCGGCTGGGGGGGGGACCGGTTGACCACATTACCTCGCCGAGGACTAAGAGCGTGTGTGAGAAGTGGCTTAAATTCCGTTTTATGCCGATATAGAATGATAT
>JACKQG010002222.1_pt1 | contig 25645 bp, 20 predicted proteins | sample 8237621 | NCBI WGS metagenome assembly JACKQG01 (sample SAMN15677084, study PRJNA649215) | marine metagenome | biome: marine; feature: Black Sea; material: saline water; isolation source: suspended particulate matter (SPM) from the Black Sea western gyre | collected 2013-06-09/2013-06-10 | depth... | reverse complement strand
TGAAAAACAAAAAGCGTTAGAGTTAGCGCTTTCCCAAATAGACAAACAATTCGGCAAAGGCTCGGTAATGCGGTTGGGTGATGACCGGCTGTTCGAGAGAATTAAAACGATCTCAACCGGGTCAATTTCACTCGACGCAGCATTGGGAATTGGCGGCTTGCCCAGGGGTAGAATAATTGAAATTTATGGCCCCGAATCTTCGGGGAAAACTACATTAGCATTACACATCATTGCTGAAGCGCAAAAGACAGGTGGTTTAGCAGCCTTTATCGATGCCGAGCATGCACTCGATGCTTACTACGCTAAAAACTTAGGAGTTGATACAGATAACCTGTTAATCTCCCAACCAGATACTGGAGAACAAGGGCTGGAAATTTGTGAAACTCTTGTTCGCAGCGGTGCTCTTGATGTGGTGGTTATTGATTCTGTTGCGGCTTTAGTTCCCCGTGCTGAAATTGAAGGGGAAATGGGAGATGCTCAAATGGGCTTGCAAGCGCGTTTGATGTCCCAGGCGATGCGGAAACTTTCCGGGGCAATCAGCAAGTCCAATACCTGTGTAGTTTTTATAAATCAAATACGAATGAAAATTGGTGTTATGTTCGGCAACCCGGAAACAACCACCGGAGGCAGGGCGCTGAAATTTTATTCTTCAGTAAGAATTGACATTCGTCGTATTGCTTCGATAAAAGATCGTGAGAACGTGATCGGTAACAGAACAAAAGCAAAGGTCGTAAAAAACAAAGTCGCGCCGCCGTTTCGCGAGGCTGAATTTGATATTATGTTCGGAACTGGTATTTCACGCGAAGGCGATGTTATTGACGTTGCTGTGAAGCACGATATTATTGAAAAAAGTGGTACCTGGTTTTCGTATGGTGAGGTAAGATTAGGTCAGGGACGCGAAAATGTGAAAAAATTCATGCTGGAAAACCCTGATATCTATACTGAAGTTGAAACAAAGGTGAGGAATGCGCTGGGGATTATGCAGAATAAACCAGCTAAGAGCGAAGTAAAACAAGATACGCCTTCGGCATAATACATAAATTATAATATTATTTAAAAAGTAGCAGTGGCAGTAGCAGTAAAAAAATGGATGGGCGAATATTACTGTCACTGCTTTTGCTTCTGCAACTTGTCGTGCTATGATTATAGCCAAACATTTTTATGTTTCGTATGAATTTGGATTTACAAATTTTTCCTATGCCCAAAATAATCACCCAAATATTAGTTCAACAAAAAAGAAAAAACCGTTGTTCCATCTACTTAGACGAAGAGTTTGGCTTTGGTTTGCATCAGGATGTTGTTTTTCAATTTGGATTAAAAAAGGGTGATTCGTTAACAGAAGATCAAATTGAAAAAATCCTTTATTCCGAGGAAAAGAAAAAAGCAAAAGAACGCGCTCTTAATTTTCTTTCCTATCGGGATCGCAGTGAAAAAGAGATGCGAACGAAATTAAAGCAAGTCGGGTTTGAAGAAAAAATAATTGACTTAGTTGTTAAAGATTTAAAGAGACTAAAATTAATTGATGATGAAAAATTTGCAATGGCTTTCGCAAAAAGCAAATTGATCACCCGCCCAATGGGTGAGTTTTTATTAAAGCAGGAATTAGTTCAAAAGGGAATAAGCAGAGAATTAATAGAAAAAACCGTTGAACAAATTTACGAAAAAAATGATCCCCTGAATGTTGCCCTTGAGTTGGCGCATAAAAGAAAAAAATTAGTAACAAACCTGGATGAGCTAAAAGCCAAGAAACGAGTCAGCGATTTTTTATTGCGCCGGGGATTTAGCTGGGATATTGTGTCTCAGGTTATTGAACAATGGGAAGATCTTAACGTTGAATAAAAATTATTGTGACCGATTGAATGGATTAGATAAGATTTTTAATTTGGTTCACAGAAATGGAATCTTCGGCAGATTTTTATTATTAATTGATTCGCCGAAGGAGAACAGGTCACAGAAAATAATGGTTACGACTCAGGCAAAACAGTCAAGGCACTAATCTTTTTTCTGTGGGATTTCTTTTCCGTGGGAGTAAAACATAGAATTGTAGGTATTTAGAATGACATCAAAAGAAATCAGAAAATCTTTTATCAATTTTTTTGAACAGAAAAATCATAAATTTGTAGCCAGCGCTCCGGTGGCTCCGCTTGACGACGCAACCTTGTTGTTCACTAATGCCGGGATGAATCAATTTAAAACTATCTTCTTAGGAATTGAAGAAAGGGATTACAAAAGGGCTGCCAACACACAAAAGTGCATCCGGGTGAGTGGAAAGCATAACGATCTTGAAGAGGTGGGCAAAGACACTTATCACCACACTTTTTTTGAAATGTTAGGCAACTGGTCGTTTGGGGATTATTATAAAAAGGAAGCCATCGAGTGGGCATGGGAGTTATTGACAGGTGTCTGGAAACTTCCCAAAGATAAACTTTATGCGACAGTATTTCGCGATGACGATGAAGCTGAACAATTGTGGAAGAAAGTAACTGACATAAATCCAGATCATGTTTTACGATATGATGAAAAGGACAATTTCTGGGAAATGGGAGAAGTCGGCCCCTGCGGACCCTGTTCGGAAATTCATATCGATCTGGGCGCTGATGCATGCGACAAACAACATGAAAAAAATCACCGGTGTGAAGTAAATGGAGGATGTGCGCGATACATTGAATTGTGGAATTTGGTTTTCATTCAATTCAATCGGGAAAATGATGGCTCGCTTACCGATCTGCCCAAAAAACATGTGGACACCGGAATGGGATTTGAACGTGTTGTGGCTGTGTTGCAGGGAGTACCGTCCAATTACGATACAGATATATTCACACCCATAATTCAGAAAATTGCAGAATTGACCGGCAAAGATTATCAGAAAGACCAAAACGGCATGGCGCATCGCGTGATTGCTGATCATGTTCGTGCATTGACATTTGCCATTGGAGATGGAGCGTTGCCTTCAAACGAGGGCAGGGGCTACGTTTTACGAAGAATTTTACGCCGGGCAGCACGGTTTGCCCGGACTTTAGACCAACACGATCCCATGATCTACAAATTGGTTCCCACAATAGTTGACATCATGGGAGACGCTTTCCCTGAAATAAAAGAAAAACACCAATACATTTCAATGGTTATAAAATCCGAAGAAGAAAGCTTTGGTTTAACTTTGGATCGCGGTATTGAACTATTTGAAAAAATGGTTACTGAATATCAAAAAAAGAAAACTACCAAAATTTCCGGTGAGGATGCTTTTCGATTATATGATACTTATGGATTCCCGGTTGACTTAACCCAGTTGATGGCAGAAGAAAAGGGAATGGCGGTTGACGAGGCCGGCTTCAATGAAGAGATGGAGAAACAAAGAGAGCGTGCCCGGAAAGCTGGGAAATGGGATTACGGCATTGAGGTTAACTGGGAAGAATGGGAAAAAATTTCAGATGGTGCGGATTCGGAATTTATTGGATATGATTCCATAGAAAGCAATGCCGAAATTCGTTTGCTAAAAAATGAAAAAGAAAAAGTCTATTTGGTTTTAGACAAAACCCCATTTTATGCTGAATCTGGCGGTCAGGTTGGAGATGTCGGAGAAATTGAGGGAGATGGATTTCTCCTGTCAGTTGCAGATACAATCAAACAAGGAGATAAAATCATTCATGTCGCCGAGGGTAACTTACCTTCTCCGATAAAAAGTTCAAAGGTAAAAGTCAGGGTAAAACAGGATAAACGAATGAGCACAGCCCGGAATCACACCGCGACCCATTTAGCGCACGCTGCTCTGCGAAAGGTGCTCGGGGATCATGTGCACCAGTCGGGATCATTAGTGACACCTTTTCGGTTGAGATTTGATTTGACGCATTTTGAACGCATTACGGAAAATCAAATTCAAGAGATTGAAAAAATTGTTAACCAAAAAATTTTAGAGAACAATTCAGTATCATTTATTGAGACATCTTATGATGAAGCAAAAGAGATGGGCGCAATCGCCTTGTTTGGGGAAAAATATGGCGATCAGGTCAGGGCGATTAAAATTATCGATTTCAGCATGGAACTATGCGGCGGCACTCATGTAAAAAGCACCGGACAAATCGGTCTTTTTCGCATTGTTTCGGAATCAAGTGTCGCAGCAGGAATTCGCCGCATCGAAGCGGTTACCGGAGAGGAAGCTATCAGCCTGGTGAACCAGGAGCGGGAAATTATACGCTCTCTTTCTTTATCGTTGAACACTCCTGGCAATGAATTAAGCAGCAAAGCGCTATCTCTTATTGAAGAGAACAAAAAGCTTGAGAAAGAGCTGGGTAAAGTGCGCATGAAATCTTCATCTCAAAACGTGGACGATTGGATTAAGGATGCAAAACAGTTGGATGGTTTTAAACTTGTTGTTGCAGAGGTCAACCCCAATTCTGTAGATGAGTTGAAAAATATAGGCGATGTACTTCGGGAAAAGCTTCATTCCGGGATTGGTGTTTTGGGAGCTAAATTCGGAGACAAAATAAATTTTCTCTGCGTGATCACTGATGATGTGATCAAAAATAAAAATATCAACGCCGGAGATATTGTAAAACAAGTGGCGGCGATTGCCGGCGGCAGCGGCGGCGGCAGACCGCACATGGCGCTGGCTGGAGCAAAAGATTTGGATAAGTTTGATTTGGCTTTGGGTGAGGTGGAACAAATTGTAAAGAATCAAATTAATTTATAATCGCCCTATGCTGAACAGTCTGTCCGAGAACTTAGGTACAGTAAAAATTTTGGGGTTAAAGCCCAAGAAAGTTGTTAATTGTTTAATCCCCACCATTCATAGCCTGTATTTCCTTATAATAATAATGTAGCTATACAGGTATGGTGGGGGATCTTGAAAGTTAGAAAAACCTGGGCTTTAGCCCACATAATTAAAATGAAAAATCAAGTTCCTGGACACCTTGTGAAGCAAGGCTGAAAAATAGAAGATTTAAAAATGAGCGTCATTTATGACGCTTTCATCTTTTAGCCTGGGGCTTTAGGTCCCAGGAGGAATAGGGAAACCCAATGACAACCTGGCAAAAACTGCTGGATATTAGAGAAAAGAGGGGCGCTGGTTATTTTGTGCTGATTGATCCGGATAAACAATCACTCGAGGATAGCGTGAAAGTCGCTGTTCAAGCTGAACGGGAAGATGTTGACGGAATTTTTATTGGCGGCAGCCTGCTTTCTACGCCATTTTTTGATGAGCTAATAAAACAGATAAAAAAAAATGTGCGGATTCCTGTGATCATTTTTCCTGGCGGTGTGCAGCAGGTTTCCCGGTACGCCGACGCAATATTGTTTATGTCATTAATAAGCGGCAGGAATCCTGATACTCTAATTGGTCAGCAGGTCATGGCAGCGCCAATTGTAAAAATGATCGGTTTGGAAACAATCGCTACCGGGTATATGCTCATTGAATCCGGGAAAGTAACTTCTGCTGAATTCATGAGTAACACCCGCCCCATTCCCCGTGATAAAGCGGATATCGCCGTGGCTCACGCACTTGCAGCTGAATATCTTGGCAAAAAAATTCTTTACCTCGAAGCTGGCAGCGGTGCGCTCCAACCAGTCCCCGACAAAATGATTGCTTCAGTTTCAAAAATGTGTACTTTGCCGCTCATCGTTGGCGGTGGTATTACCAATCCTGACATCGCCCGCCAAAAAGTCGATGCCGGAGCCGGATTTATTGTAACGGGAACGGTCTTTGAGAAAGATAACAGTGATGGAAAAATGGCAGAGTTTGCAAAGGCGGTACACCGGTAGCTTAATTGAACAAAGTGGCAGAGGCAGTAGCAGTGGCAGTTAAGATAGTGAATTTCTTGTACAAAAGGCAAAAATATATACAATAAATCCATACCCCAATTACCTATTCTACCAATTACCTAATTTCATGAGCAAGAACTGAATTATTAATTAATATAAACTCGGAACATACAACTCGAAACATGGAACCGAAAGAATTATGAATCCAAAAATGATAGACATCCACTCACATATTTTACCATATACTGATGATGGAGCAGAGACCTGGGAAAATTCTTTAACAATGATAAAAAATGCTGACGCTGAGGGAATCAGGGTGATTGTAGCGACACCGCATGTCTTGAGCGAACATCATTTTAAGGAAGAAGAGGAAATAATAAAGAAATATTTGAAGTTAAAAAAGAAAGTAAAAAAAGAAGGGTTAAAAATTGAAATTGTTTTAGCGTGTGAAATTTACGCCCAGCCGGATACATCATTAAATCACAAAATTGCCACCCTTAATTCTAATGGAAAATATTTCCTCATAGAATTCCCCATGAATTCAATTCCTAAATTTGCGCCGGAAAAATTATTTGATTTTGCCATGGATGAAAAAGTTCCCATCGTAGCACACCCGGAGCGCAATGCCGGGTTTCAAACCCGCCCGGATTTTATTTACGAATATGTACAGCGTGGTTCACTGATGCAAATAAACCAGGGAAGCTTATTGGGCCGGTTCGGAGAAAGGGCAAAAACATTAGCTTTTAAAATGATCGAAAACAACCTGGCGCACTTCATTGCTTCGGACGGGCATAAAAAGGACACGCGCACCGTTACTTTGATTGAATGTTATCATTTGATTACTGAAAAATATGGCAAGCACATCGCGCATCGCTTGTTTTACGAAAATCCATTAAAAGCGATTCAGGGGGAAAAGATAAAGACAGGGGAACCTTTGCCGATTGAGAGGGAATTGAAAAAAGGATTTTGGGACAGGGTGAAGGGAATACGAAATAGGTTATAATAAATTAGCTTATTCAATATTCCCGTGTTCCCTCATCTTTTTTAGAAGAAACTAATAACGACTTGACATCTAAAAAATTATTGATTATATTATACTCGTTAAGGGTTAAGTAGAATAAAGGAGAAGATGGTGTTTGAAAAAGCCAGATCATTCTTGGAAATATCAGAAAATGTTCAAAAACATTTAAACAAAAACTATACTGATAGAGAAATAGACCTCTTAGTAAAAGAAAAGAGAAATGAACTCTGGGGAAAAAATCAGCATGACAGTTGATAAAACGATAAGGGCTGTCATTGATACGAATATAGTTATTAAAGCCATGATTTCAAAATGAAGCATAACAGCTGCGAAAAAAATTATTTTTGAAACTTGAAACATTACTAACCACAGCTAATAAAATGATGTCTCATCAAATCGAAAAAATTGCCAACCAACTAATTAAACATAATTTATTTAATTCGGTCGAAGCAGCATTTGAAACAGTAACTTTAAAATTGGAAATGATCTTAAAAAATGAATTACCAAATAATAGAAAAAATATTGATAGCCTTTTCAGATGAACTCGTACAAAAGCTAAAAGACGACATTGATACAATTATCTGGTATGGCTCAACAGCTAATAATAAAGCCGATGAAGATTCAGATATTGATGTCGCATTAATTACCAAAAATGAAAATAATGAGATATGGAAAGCTGCTAATGAAATTGCTGCAAAATATTCTTTACAATATGATTGTTTAATCTCACCTTTAATTGTGTCTAACAATAGATTTGAAAATATGAAAAGTATTGGCCGGTTGATCGCTGTTAATATTACAAATAATGGAAAAGTATTATGGCAAAAGGCAGCTTAAAACTAGAGTCTTTTAAGCTTCTTTCAAGAAGCAAAGAGAATTTAAAGGAAATGAAAACTCTTCTTAAATCAGCGTTGTATTATGGAGCTGTCAATCGCGCGTATTATGCAATTTTTCAAACAATTTCAGCTCTTATTCTTTTTGACCATGAAATAGAGTTTTCCAGCCACAAGGCTGTAATATCATATTTTGGAAAAAATTATGCAAAAGAAGAAAAAGCGCCACAAGAATACCACAGAATTTTTATAAACACATTCAACATCAGGCAGATGTCAGATTATGATTATGATGCAATTGTTACAAAAGAACAAGCCGAAGAAATAGCCGAAAACGCAAAGGAAATAGTTGATTATGTTGATAAACATATTTCTTAATAAGTAGGTGTGTTATTAATAACACAAGGAGTTTGTTCAGAAAGAGGAGGTTATACACTTTAACTTATCGTACCAAAACATATGATACCAAAAGGTACGATAAGTATGGATTTTATTGGAAGACAAATAGAGCTTAATCGTTTAAAAGAAATTTCAACTTTCAATCCAAATTATTTAGACGTTTTTGGGCAACCGAAAAATAATCACTATGTGGATATATCTCTATCAATTTCCGGTAGCTTTCTTTAGCGCCTTCCCTGTTATTTAACTTCTGATTAATTATGCCGCACATTATCAAAGCATCATCATGCTTAACCCGGTTGGTATATTTTAACACAGCCTGAAATGCCTCGAGAGATTTTTTATTATTTCCCATTGCATTATAACATTCCCCGACCCAATACTGACAATTACTAGCTAAACTGTTCTGGGGATGTAAACGCAAAAGCTTTTGAAATCCACCAAGCGCCTCCTGGTATTTCCGTTGACGGAACAAACGTAAGTTGACTTTATATGATACCTCAATGGTCTCAGTGCCCTGCTTCTTTTCATTTTTTGATTTTTCAACTTTCTTTATGTTTCGTTTTGTTTTCTGGTCATCCTTTTCAGGCTTTCGTGTTATTTCCATAAAGCCGTTTTCATTTTGCATCCGAATTTGTCTCTTTTGAGGATATACCCTAATTATACCTTCCTTCCTGTCGCCCGGTTTCAAATGTATGCGATAAATTTTTTGTTCAAATTTGTGATATTGTGGTAGATTTTTCTCAAAAAACTCTATGGTCCATTCACCAGGTCTTATACCTTCAAAACTGAAAAAGCCTCTTGAGTCTGTTATTCGCCTGAGCACCTCATCATCCCGTTTCAATTCAACAATAATATTTGCCAAACCATAATGTTCAGCCTGCATTGTAATACCACTTCCGCTAATGTAGCTTGTTTTAACAATACCCGAACCCTGAAACCAATTATTATTTACACTGTTAATAATTCCCGGGTTTTCTTTGTTTTTATCAGAAAAAACAGCCACTTTTCCGGCGCATGTACTCCCATTGGCAATAAAGAGTTCCAGTTCGATCACTTCGCCACCATGCAACTCAACTTCTATGGGACTTTTTTGTAATATCACCTTATTTAAATCTACATTTGATTTATCCAGGGTAAGATAATATATTTGAGGTCTCAGCGCCGGGAAAACAAATTTTCCATTTTTATCTGTTACTGCGGTAGAGCCATTTATGTGTAGGATCAGATCCGCAACCGATTTTCTACTTTCAGCATCATAAACAAATCCTTTTACAACACCAATATTTTTTTTCTTGCCAACAGGTATGTCCAATGGCGCATTGTATCCCAACATAAAGGCAACTTCACTGTCATCCAGCGTGTTTCTTAATAATGTTTGACGCCCCTGCAAATAAACCTGGTGATCATTGGGCAAAGTATACCTGATGCGAAAATCCAAAGCATTTCGATCAAAGTGATATTCCTCCGGGGAATAATTGTTTTGAAAATTGAAATAGAAAGAAGTATTTTCTGTGAGCCAAAGAGCAAGACGAACACCCGCTGTAAAACGCTTAATCAATTCCCCGGTGAACCATGAATAATTATTATAATAAAGATAACCACCGATTTCACTTCTTGGGGTTGGTCTAAAATGGGAGCTGAATGTATATCTTTTCATGTCATATACCTGGCCTGTCAAATAGTTGTCTGTTTCTCCTATTTCAGCCCTTGCCATAAACGTGAATTTCCAAATATTTTGATTTAAACCAAAGCGAAATGCTCTTTCGCGATAGTTAAACTTTGGGTTTTCGAAGCGGTCTTCTTGTCCCTGCTCCTGAACAGCAATATTAATTCGTGTGTTTTTTTTAATTCGATATTGAAATCCTGTACTGATATACTTTGTTAGCGGCGCTGCATATCTCAGGGTATCAAGATCAAAGTTTTGTTTTTCATGTCGGAAATGCGCATTAAAAGAAAAATTTTTCAGCACAGCTATACTAAAGCTTGCAGACAGGTAATCCGTATTTCTGAAATACCCGGGAAAATTGGGGCTGGCATGTATCCACCTGAAAAAATAATTAAATCCTGAATGCCGCCCAAATAATCTTGTCATGTAAGAAGTCTGCTTTTTATCTTTATTTAGCCCTGATGCATATTCCAGGTCAATCTCAGCATCTTTAAACGGTTTAATTTTTGATGTCAGGCTGAGCATATCGCTCTTTCCGTCAACAGACTCTTTATTCAAATAATTAATACCAATGGCATGTTTATCATTAAATGTATATTTTAAATAGGAGGCGATTTCTTTATGAACAGTTTTTAGCCAACGGGTTTTCAAATAGTAGCTGCCCAATGAAAAGTTCTTTATATTAATTTTACTCTCAATGCCTCTTCCATAGCGGGCTCTTTCAGTGAGCATTGTGAGATGATAAATTCGATCCCCAATATGTAAATCAAATTTATCCGTCCAATAGCTGGCAAAATATTCGTCACGACGCGCAAATATCGATCTATCATATATATCCGGACCGCGCAGCCGAAATTTCACATTTTCTTTCTTTGCCTCATCTAAATATCCTTCACCTTTTATATCTACCTGGAAACCTTGGGTTGTTTTTTCGTTTTTTTGCATGAACTCCCCAAAGGTTATTGTAACCGGTAGTGTGTGATACCTGTCTCTATAGCCATGAACACTGGAAATAACTTTCACCCTGCTTACTGATTCGGAACTGCAGTCCTTTTGGATTTGTAAATGAGTTGTCAGTCGAACTACATGTTCAAAGGATTTCTTGCAGTCCTTATCAGTTTGGATTGTAACATTTAGTACTTTTGCAGAAGCATTTTTAGCGCCTATTTCTTCAATATTATAAGTAAACGGATACTTGTTTCCGCTTGTAATATCTACATTCATTTTGGCAGGTGTATTGGATTCATTTGTAATTAAAAACGAGACCATATAACTATTCCCTGCGACAACATATTCGGGCGCTTTGTATAATTCTGTTGTTAGTTTATAAAAAGGAGTGACATTTACAGGTATAACACAGGATTTGTTGTAGTAAATGTTTTTTTTTGCGCGCACATGATACGTAACTTCATATTTCCCTACTGGTGTGCCCTGTGGAACAAAGAAACTCAATAATTTGATGTTGCTTTGCGTTGAAGCGAGCTGATATGGGGCTTCCATGGTTATGACTTTCCATCTTTTTGGCAAACGAACATCAGTTACCAGTTCCCGTTGCCTGCCGGTTTTATTGATCACTATTACACCGGTGGAAATAACCTGACCGGGTATGGTACTGATTTTTTGTTTTTCAGTCTGCCTTACAACAATGTGCTTTGTTTCCTCAGCCCGAATCGATACGGACAAAAAGCACATAAAAAAAATTTGGTAAAGGAATAACTTCATTCTTTATCTATTTTTAGTTTTTTATTTTTAAACTCTACACTATCCCTCACCACTACCCGTATTTTGATTTCATCGCTCAACGATGGAAACCGTCTTCCGCTCACTTTGTATTTAATCTCATACTTACCACTTTTTGTTGAATCAGGCACAAAGAAACTGATTATTTTTATTTTGCTTTGGTCTGCACTCAATTCAAATGGAAAGTCCACACTGATCAACTTCCATTTTTTAGGAAGCGTAACTTCAGATTCAAATTCATGCTTGAGCGATGTATGATTCCTGACAGAGATCTTGGTCGTAACCACTTCTTTGGCAGATACAGTAACAAGTTCTTCATCCAGAGGTCTGACTTTCACACCAAAATCATCGCTATTTAATAAGCCCAGTGCAGAACAGGTAAAAATTACGATAAGAAAAGATGTCTTTTTCATTTTTAATTCTTCAAATTATAAGTGATTCCAAAAACATCATCCCCGCCACAATCCGCCACGACCAGCGCTTTATAACTGCCTCTTGATAAAACACCGAGATTTACCTTCTGCCTGATAGTCGTTTCCGGGTAGGTTCTCCTTTTCCTGCCTTCAAACCTGCCAAGCTTTTTGCCAGCGCTATCGTATAGTTCCACCCAGACCATTGGTCGCAACAATCGTTGCCCGGTATTTTTTAAATCGACTTCTAAAAATAGTTTGCCTTCATCATCAACCATTCTTGAATCGAAGAATTTTAAATCCCTTGTTCCGCTTTCACCTATGTGGGTGATCAACTGAATGCCATATCGCATGACAGACCTTATTCCAATACCGCGTTGTTTTTGAATTGGCGAATCATCTCCCATCTCCTCAACTAATAAAATACTCCAGTAAGTGCCCGTTAATGTTTTTTTGTTGGGTATCGCTATCAAGTAGTTTATTATGACCTTCTCATGGGCAGGAACAGTCGTGTATGTCGGGTTGAAACGAACCCACAAACCGTTTGATCGTCTCCCCGTACCCGGTTCGTCATAGTCGCTATGTCCATCACTGTAGAACATATAATCTTTCAGGTAGATTTTTGCTTTGGCTGCTGTTTTTCCCGTATTTTGAATAGTAATCGTTCCCCTGGTCGTTTCGCCTGGAGAAACAGAATATTCCCGGGTTAGGCTTCCCTTAACACTGATACCCGCAAAAACCTCACAAGTAAACAGGAAACAAATAATTGTAATTACCAGGTGAACGCTTGTTCTGAATTTTTTCATCTTTTTCCTCATTTATGGCTATTTTATATTCAACTTGGATTTTATTGATCTTTCTCCGGGATCAAGTTTTTTTAATGGGCTGTCACAGTGTACATCACCGTTGTATCATATATTCCTGTATCGACAACATCAGCGAGAAGATTTAGCTTGAGTTGAGCATCTATATCCCTCCGGTTCTTTCCTCCTCTGAAAAACTCTGTATCGGTGGTTGTGATTTCCTGGTAAGTGGACCCACCAATTAAAGGGCCAGATCCTATTCCATCATCAGTTCTTCTCACACTGAGACGAAAATCGCTGTTCCACGTGTTGTCGATTCGCTTTACATACAAGATCCAATCGCTAACTTTCTTTCCCTTAATATCAATGACTACCTGGTCCACAGCGCTCTCGTATGTATCATTAAGCGCTGAACCGGCGCCTCCCTGAAGATCTATCACGTCAATAGTCTCTACCCAATTTCCGGTGACTGTAACTTCAGGTTGCGCCAATAGAAAAAACGGGACAAGTAAAAAAATTAAAATTATTATAAATCGTAAGAACATTATTGTTTATCCCAATAAAAAAGAAAAGGGCAAGGATATGTCTTGAATAATAACCCCAACCCTTTTTCTTCCCCTAATCATTTTTAAGAATCATCGGATAACGTGTAGGTTATGGTAACCGTTGTATCATCGCCATAATTCAGCGTGGTTGCACTGGTAACGCTTAATATATACTCCAGCAGTGCACCGTCTGTGCCACCGGTACCGGTTGCGCAGCTAGCTATGGCAGTAACAAAGTTCTGATCAGTATCGGAAAGAGTAATTGCGGCGCCATACGTACCTTCATTTGTACCAGGAGTACCAATTGCTTGAACAGAAAGTGCAAGTCCGCTGGGAACAGCACTGGCGCTGATTCTTGCCGCAACATTCCTTGTTGTACTTGAAACAACCGAAGTATATTGGAGATATACAGTAGTGTTATCAGTTTCTCCTACTGGGTCGCCACCACCTGCTGCAGGCACTGTTACATCCAGCGTTATCGTGCCACCACTGACTGCGAGTAATACAATATCGTCAACATTAATATTAACGTCATGCGTGGCTGTTGACTGCGCCATGCCCATACCTGTCAGTCCAATTACCAAAAGACTGAATACTAAAATTGCAAATAATTTTTTCATTTTCACACCTCTTATTTTGAATGACTACGACTGAAATTCTTTCTCGAATTTTCAATCTAATTAATTGTTTTATTTAAAGAATTTTTGATACAAATACGCTAAGCTGAATGCCAGACAAAATGCACCGCATCCCCAAACATTTTAGTTTGGCGGTGGACGAAATACAATCATATTTTAACACCTCCAGTAATAATTTTAATTTGTTTTTCACTCATTTCATTAAAATTCAAATACTAATTTTTTTTATCAACCTTTCTTTTGAATTAGAGAAAAATTGAAATGACTATGATTTAATTTAAAATGTTAATTTGTAAATACATTAGTTATTATATTATGAATTTCATATTCTGAAAATGGTTTATTCATATAAAATGAAAATGGTATTTCCCCAGCACGCTTCCTTGATTCTTTATTGGAATAGGCTGTTAAAAAAATGATCGGCACATCGGAAAACCTGCGTATGTGAGATGCTGTTTCTATTCCATCGATATCATCCTGAAGTTGAATGTCCATAAAAATAAGATCCGGGCTTTTTTCAATATAGCTTGCAATAGCCTTTTCACTTGATGGCACAGCGCCAACAACCATAAATCCTAAATCTTGCAACCGGTCCTGGATTTCCATTGAAATGATCAATTCATCCTCAACCACTAATACCTTTTTATTTTTCATAATACGATGTCTTTCATTGATGATAGATAGCTGTTTTTATCAGGCTCCTATTAAACCACATTGACAAAATTTTGTCGATATTTCCATTGTCGATGTTTGGTATAATGGAATGATGGATTATTGGAGTAATGGATTTTCCAATACTCCAAAGCTCCAACACTCCATTTTTTCCAGTGAAGTCTGGAAAAATTCCAGGACTAATCTTAAAGTTAAAAGCTGTTTTTTGAATTCAAACATTTCTCTTCTCTGCCGATTTTATAAGAATCTTTTCGCCTCGATAACTTCAAACTGAAAAGTGGTTTGCTTTCTTACATTTCAAAATGAAAATCCGGGAATTTCAAATATAAATTCTTACCAAACTTTAACGTTTAAAATAAAATCATTTTGTTTTAATTCCCATGTTAAGATTAATTAATGTGATTACTACTGTATATTGTATTACATTAATCGCAACAATCAACATATTGTACCTTATCAAACTTTCGCAAATTGAATCAACCGGCTCAACAAAAACCTGAAATTTAATTAACAAGGATTATTACCCTGCTTTTTCAGTATTTCAAAAAACTTATACAGAAATTTAACGATAATGTGTAACAAACTAATTGATTTGTAACATTCATTTGGGTTAAGTTTCAGCATTTATCATTAGCATTAGCAATAGAATATCTGACCACAACAATGTGTTTCAAAATCAATACCCATTGTGCCAAAAATAATACTGAAAGGATTCGTGCTTAATGCGTATTAAAAATACGTATTATAATTTGGTGGATTCATCGATGGAACGAAGATAGGTTTGGAGATTAATATCCTTTTTCAATATGTTTAATTTTTTCCTGATGTTGTTGCGATGCGTTTCTATTGTACGGTAGGAGACATTCATGAAACGTGCAATGTCTTTGGAAGAGTGCCCGCTTTTTATCATATTACAGATTTCTATTTCCTTCTGGGTTAATCCAAGCATTTGCTTTGAAATTTCCTGCCCAAAAGGAGACAATAAATTTAACAAATTGTTTTTCAATAAATTAAGCTGTGTGTCTTGTAATTCAGATGCGCCTTCGATCAACTTTTCAATAAGGGGTAGTATTAGCCTGTTTACATTTGTCTGGATATTGCTGGCAATTCTGTTTTTTGCGGTTTCTATTTGTTGCAACAATTCTCTCAGGGCAATATTTTTATCTTCCAATAACACGTTTTGTGTCATCAACTCATTTTCCCTGTTTTCCAATTGCGCCTTAATTTTTTTTCTTTCCGTAACATCCCTGATAATTACTAAAATATCATTACTTTCCTCCCCGGATCTTACAACACTAAAACGCGCCTCTCCATAGCGAACATCTTTACTATGGTGTGGGGTAAAATTAAATTCTACCGGGGGTTTTGTCGCTCCATCAATCGTGGCGTCAACTGTACGTCTTAGTATATCTAAATCCTTTGCCGGGATTAAATTCAATTCTGTATAGCGCTTACCAATCACATTATCCCTGTTTGATATATTTGTAATAGTAATAGCCGCTTGATTAATTGAAGTTATCAAACCATTAAAATCTAAAGTTATAATTGGATCGGGCGCCAATTCTATTAATTCTTTGAATTTTTTTTCAGCTTTTTCACGTTCAGCATTTTCGGTTTTTAAGTTCTCGTTCGATTGTAATAGCTCGGTTGTTCGTATATTCACCAACTCCTCGAGCCTAAGGCTTTGCAGTTTCTGCTCTGTAATATCCTGTGCCAAGCCAGCAGCCCGATAGAACCTACCCTGGTAGTTCTTTATTCCAAAGATCCTTGTCAATATCCAGCAGATTTCACCTTTATTATTTATTATTCTGTGTTCAATTTCTAAATTCGTTTCGCCATTGGAAGCGATGAAATTATTAAATTCATTAATGATCTTTTCACTGTCTTCACTAAACAATGCCTTATAAAAATATTTAAAATCCCCGTATAAAACATTCGCTTTTATTCCCCACATTCTTTTAAAAGCCGGGTTAACGTATAAAGTTTTCACTGGTTTTTGTATATCTATTAACCAAAATCCTGTTTGAATATGATCAGACAGCTGACGAAATTGTTCTTCACTTTCGATTAGCTTTTTTTCAACATTATGTTTATAAAGCGCTACTTGAATGGTGGACCTTAAGGACTGATCTTCAACCGGCTTTATTATGTACCCATAAGGTTGTGTACGTTTCGCCTTATCAAGCGTGGATTTATCTGAAAATGCTGTTAAATAAATAACCGGAACATTAAACTTTGAACGAATCTGATCAGCTATTTCAATTCCTGTTTTTTTATCACCTAACATTATGTCCATCAAAACAAGATCAGGTTTTTTTGATTCTGTGTTTTTGATGGCACCCTTTTTGTTGTTTTCAACTCCTGTGACAGAAAAACCTAATTTAATTAAACTGTCTTTTAAGCTTTCAGCGATAATAGCGTCATCTTCAACAATAAGAATTTTGGTATTTTCCATAATAGCACCTGCTCAAATTCAATGTCATTAAGTTAAAGAATTAATCCGTTAGAATTTTATTGGTTTTGTCGAAAACAAAAGGCTCACACCTTAATTCCTAGATTAATTAGAATACAATGGGTGAAATCGTTGCTTAACTTAATGACATTGTTCCCAAATTAACATTACCTAATAAAAAATTCCCCCAAATAAAAATCCCTTCCTGAATTTTCAAGAAGGGATATATTTGACTGACAATGAATCTGTTGATTCAATCCTTCCAGGCTTTAATATACTCATCGCAAAGGTTCTGTCTCCTGAAACCCCGGAAGGATCAATTCTTCAACAAAATCAAAAACGATTCTTACTTCTCAGCCAACTTCTTATAAAATTCATATCTCTCTTTAACTTGAACAGCAAATTCATTCCAATAACCTTCTACCTTATCAGGGAACGTTACTTTGAGTGAATTGTATCTTTTTTCACTGTTCAGGAATTCTTTTACATCAGCCGTTGGTTCTTTTGAATCTAAAATGAATGGATTCTTACCTTCTTCTTTCAATTTCGGATTGAAGCGGTAGAGCATCCAGTAGCCGGAATCAACTGCGGACTTCTGCTCGATCTGTGCCAGCGACATATCGATACCGTGATTGATACAGGGCGCATAAGCAATAATGATCGAAGGACCGTCATAAGCTTCAGCCTCAGTTAATGCTTTGACGAATTGGTTTTTGTTAGCGCCCATGGCTACACAGGCGACATAAACGTAACCGTAACTCATCATCATTAATCCCAGATCCTTTTTCGGCGTTGCCTTACCCGCTTCTGCGAATTTGGCAATGGAACCCAATGGCGTGGCTTTTGATGCCTGTCCACCGGTATTGGAATAAACTTCTGTGTCCATAACCAAAATGTTCAGGTTTTTGCCAACTGCCATCACATGATCAAGACCACCGTAACCAATATCATAAGCCCAGCCGTCACCGCCGAATGACCATACGCTTTTGTCGATGAAATAGCTTTGTAATTCTTTTATCCTTTTCAGCACTTTTTGCGTATCGCTAGACGCGCTCTCCACTGCTGCCGGCAACAACTCCTGGATTTTCGTTGCATTCGCTTTCGCTTCATCATCATTAGATTCCCACAACTCTTTCACTTTTGCCAACGCATCTTTCAATTGTCCATCGATTCCATTCGCCAATGCCTTATCGACATTATAGATAAGTTGTTTTCGGTTTGCATCAACAGCCAATCTGAATCCAAAGCCATATTCCGCATTATCTTCAAATAATGAATTTGCCCAGGCAGGTCCTTTGCCGTCTTTGTTGATCGTATAAGGAATTGTCGGGAAAGTACCGCCCCAAATTGAAGAACATCCGGTAGCATTAGCAATAAGTAGTCTATCACCGTACAACTGGGTAATCATTTTAACATAGGGCGTCTCACCACAGCCGGCGCAAGCGCCAGAGAACTCAAGCAATGGCTGTTTAAACTGGCTGCCCTTTACCGATGCAACCTTAACCTGGACACTTGTTACATCTTCCGGAAGCGCTTCAAAGAATTTTTGGTTTTCATTTTCACCGGCAACTCTCTCTTCTTCAATTGAAGTTTTGACCAATGCTTCTTTGGGACATTCATTCACACAGACCATACAGCTCTGGCAATCTTCAATGTAAACCTGAACCTTATAATCATATTTTTCTTTGTCCTTTGCCAGCGCTGTTAATGTTTTAAAAGTATCAGGAGCATCTTTCAATAAATCCCTATCAATCAATTTTGTACGAATGGCTGCATGGGGACAGACGAATGAACACTGGTTACACTGAATACATTTTTCGGGCAGCCAATGCGGAACAAAGGGTGCCACGCCGCGTTTTTCCAATTTCGCTGTTCCCGAGGGAATGAATCCATCATAAGGCATCTGGGAAACCGGTATTTCATCACCCTTCTCACGCATGATCTTCTCGATAACATTGCATGTAAATTCATCCGCATCATCAGGAATTAGTTTTTTCATTGCCAGATTCTTTTCCGGTTTTGCTGCAGGAACCGAAATCTCTTCCATAGCTTCATCTGTTTTGTCAACAGCGGCCCAGTTCATTTTTACGATGTCTTCACCTTTTCTGCCGTAAGTTTTTTTGATGGCTGACTTGATCATTTCAACAGCTTGCTTTCTTTCCAATACGCCAGAAATTAAGAAAAAAGCCGTCTGCATGACAGAGTTAATTCTAAGTCCCAGTCCGACACTGTCAGAAATCTCTATCGCATTGATGTTGTAAAACCTAATTTTTTTCTCGATAATAATACGCTGCATATCTTCCGTTAAATTTTCAAATGCTTCTTCTTTGCTCCAGTTTGAATTCAACAGAAAAACACCATTTTCTTTAATACCTTCCAACAAATCATACCTGCCAACAAACGCCTGGTTATGGCAAGCAACAAAATCGGCATCGATAACTAAGTACGGAGACTGAATCGGTGATTTACCGAACCTGAGATGGCTGCGAGTAATGCCGCCGGATTTTTTTGAGTCATACTGGAAATAGCCCTGGGCAAACATGTCGGTATTATCGCCGATAATTTTAATTGAATTTTTATTTGCTCCAACAGTCCCGTCTGATCCCAGTCCCCAGAATTTACAACCGATCGTTCCTTCGGGTGACGAATTAATATTTTCTTTTACATCTAAAGACGTACCCGTAACATCGTCATTTATACCAACTGTGAACCCATGACTGCATTTTCCATCCAAATGCTCATAAACTGCGTTGATCATCGAAGGCGTAAATTCTTTTGAAGACAAACCATATCTTCCGCCCACAATTGTCAAATTTTTTTTGTCCTTAAGAGCTGCCACAATGTCAAGGTAAAGCGGTTCGCCGATTGATCCGGGCTCTTTGGTTCGATCCAAAACAGCAATCTTCTTCACTGATTCCGGAATCACTTTTATCAAATGCTCAACCGAGAAAGGTCTGTATAAGCGAACTTTTACCAAGCCAAGTTTTTTCCCGCCGCTGGTATTGAGATAGTTAATTGTTTCTTCAATCGCTTCACAGCCGCTTCCCATGGCAATAATTATTTTATCAGCATCAGGGGCTCCCACATAATCAAACAGGTGATATTGTCTGCCAACTTTTTCCGCCACTAAATCCATGTATTCCTGGATAATTGCCGGAATTGCATCGTAATAACTGTTTACAGCTTCCCTGCCCTGAAAATAGACATCAGGGTTTTGAGCGCCAACTTTTACACGGGGATTTTCCGGGTTCAATGCACGGCTTCTAAATTCTTCAACATATTTCATGTCCAACATTTCTAACATCGTATCATTATCTATTTCTTCAATTTTTTGAATCTCGTGTGAATTTCTGAAACCGTCAAAGAAGTTAAGGAAAGGTACCTTTGACTTTAATGTAGCTAAATGAGAAACAGTCGCCAGGTCCATAATTTCCTGAATCGAATTTGCTGCGACCATTGCAAAACCGGTATTTCTGGCTGACATCACATCAGAATGATCGCCAAAAATAGATAATGATTGACACGCTAAAGACCGCGCTGAAACATGAAAAACGGTTGGCAGCATTTCGCCGGCAATTTTGTGCATATTTGGCAGCATCAACATCAACCCCTGTGAAGCTGTAAAGGTGGTTGTAAAAGCGCCGGCAGAGAGCGCTCCGTGAACAGCGCCTGCTGCACCTGCTTCAGACTGCATTTCTATGACATCAACAGTTTGATCAAACATATTTTTCCTGCCGGTTGCTGCCCAGGCGTCTGCCATTTCTCCCATTCCGGAAGAAGGCGTAATAGGATAAATCGCAGCGACATCACTAAATGCATACGCAACATGAGTAGCAGCTTGATTTCCTTCCATCGTTACTTTTTTGAATTTTTTCATACGTCGTTACCTCGTCGTGTTTTTATTTTATCTTCTCTATCTATTTTAAATTTTAAGCTTTTAAATTTTGAGAAGTTATTTTGTTAATTTTTTATTCATCAATTTTATTTAGGGGGTGGGATAATTAAGTTACACTTATTGAATCGGTAACTTATAGACTTTTATCAAATTAAAACTGAAATGGGAAAATTATTTTATCCAACCCCCTAAATTTTTTAAGGGAGGATGCGGCTAAATTGAATACTATGCGGAAAATTGAACAACAATATATTAATTTATTTTGAAAAATGCAAATTAATTTTAATTTAATTTGTCAAATTTATTAAAAAACTCATCCCACTTGCCGAACGTTTTTGAGCTAAAATGCTGGCGATCCTGGTCTTTGAAAAATGAAATCCCTTTCAGAGAATCCCCCATAACTCTTTTAAAATCTTGAACAGACATCACTAAAAAACTGGGCTTATCATAGTCATTTACTAAACACCAAATGAAAAAGTGATAATCATCTTCTATCAAATCTTTTGGTTTCAAATCAACGGCATAAGTATTTTTTGACTTTCCGGTTCTTTCGTTAAATTCGATTCTTGAACTCTTTACCTGGATTGTTCTGAATTTTGTAACATAGTTTTTGCTGCCACACTCACATTTATGGTCAATCATTTCAATCTCACCGCCACATTCATCACAAGTAGGCTGTCTCACCAGGTTAGTACTTTTACATTTCGGACATTTTGTTTTGTTACCTTTTATTTTTGTGTTACAATCCTGGCATATAAGGGGAATGATTTTATTTTTTTGAGATTTGGAAAAATCTTTTCCGCATTTTTTGCATACAAGAGCTGGTGTTAAATTCCACCTTCGATCACAATCTTTACACACGTGCTTATGAATAATGAAATCAATATACTCATCATAAACCGGGTTATAAACATTCCAACCATGTTTTGAGAGTTCAAAAGAGACTAAAAATTCACCAAACCTGGAAAAGTGTTTGGTTGTCAAATCCTGGGCTGATTTCTTATCCATTATAATCCATCTCTGATACTTTAACCCTGTTATTACTGAATAAATTATTTGTAAAATGCTTTTTAATATTTTTGATAATAGAATTTCTAAACATCTTTTTATTTAATTCAATTCCTATTCCGACTCGATTTAATTTTTTAGCTACGATAGCAGATGTAAAACTGCCTGCAAATGGATCCAAAACATTTTCGCCCTCAAAAGAGAACATTCTAATCGCATACTCAGGAATGTCTTCCGGGAATGGTGCCGTGTGCCCCAATACGTTTTTACCTTTACTGTTGATTTTGATCACAGGAGGAAACCTGACAATATCCTTGCGCCATTTTTTTATAAAGTCTTTTGGTATTTTATGAATTTCCGATTGGTGGGATTGTGTTAATAACGTTTTTAACGAAAACCTTTTTCCCCTATTACTTTTGCTGCGTTCGAAACATTCAAAATTTTTACATTCCCAGCTTTGTAATCCAATTTCCGATTGTGTGTTACCATTCACTTTTAAGGTGCCACAAATAGGACAAGGATAACGAGTTGTATCCAATCGATGTTTATGAAACACAAAAATATGTTCATAACAATTTGCAGGATATTGATAAAAAGGATAAGGACGATCACCGCTCTTGTGTCGCTCACTTTGCACTTCGCCTTTATCCCACATAAAATCATCCACAAACGTGAATCCCTCTTCCTCAAAAATCTTAATGAAATATGGTCCAAGTGGCAGTCTCCTTTTTCCCCAAACAGCTTTTGTCCTCAAATTATCATTATCAAAAATATCACCAACATTAAAAACAAAAACTCGATGATTGTCTAATACCCGGTATGATTCTCTTATAATATTACGCATATCTTCAAGGTAAGCATCGAGATCTTTCCAGTGGGAATAATCGCGGGCGTTATAATAAGGAGGAGAAGTAACCATCACATGAATCGATTCCGATTTTAAGCCTTTTAAAACAGTGTGACAATCACCCCACAACACTTTCAGACCATCATCTTTTTTCTCAATAAAACTATTTAATTCTTCATTAATATTTTGGTATTGAGCCTGGAAATCATCTTTAACAAATTGTATGTATTTTTCAGAATAATCCTTAATGACCTTATCCCGATTTGTTACCTTTCTTAGGGGAGAAGCGGCTTTTAAAAATTCTTCAAATCGTGATTGTGAAAAAGTTTTTAAAAGGTATGGTTGGCTTATTCTTAAAATTGTATCTAAATAATTTGGCATTGCTTTTTTCATTTATAAAAAATAAATAGTTTTGCCCCAAATAGTCTTGCCTTTTTATTTGAAACCTGAATAGTTACTTTTTTCATTATCTATTTGAATCTATATTTTAAATATAATGTACTTTGCTTTAAATGTCAAGAAAAATTAGTAAGGCTATTATTTATTAGTTACCGCAATAACGAATATTAAAAATCCCTTCTTGTAATTTTTCCTTGCTTAATAACGAATTTTATTGTATAATATTCCTTATTTATTAACGAGGCTAATTGTGTTTATTGATCAAGCAAAAATAACGGTCGTTGCAGGAAACGGCGGAAACGGGGTCGTAAGCTTCCGCCGGGAAAAATTTGTTCCCAAGGGCGGTCCTGATGGCGGCGACGGCGGAAAAGGCGGAGATGTTATTTTCCGGGCAGATTCCAATTTACATACTCTGCTTGACTTCCGTTATAAAAGAATTTTTAAAGCAAAATCCGGCAAACACGGTCAGGGCGCCAAAAAATCCGGCAGGGGAGGCTCAGATATAATTATTCGCGTTCCTTGTGGCACAGTAATTTTTGATGCAGACTCTGATAAAATCTTATCAGATTTGGTGGATGACGGTCAAAGCTTTGTTGCTGCCAAAGGAGGAAGAGGCGGCAGGGGAAATCAACATTTTGCCACGCCAACAAAACGTACGCCAAGAAGCGCTGAAGAAGGAATCCCCGGTGAGACCAAAGAGATCAGGTTCGAATTAAAATTAATCGCTGATGTTGGTTTAGTTGGATTGCCCAATGCAGGAAAATCGACGCTGCTGTCTCGTTTATCTGCAGCCACACCCAAAATCGCGGACTATCCGTTTACAACCTTAAATCCGAATTTGGGAATCGTTAAATACAAAGAGCATCAGAGCTTTGTTATGGCTGATATTCCCGGGCTCATTGAAGGCGCACACAAAGGAAAGGGCTTGGGATTGAAATTTCTTCGCCATGTCGAGCGAACAAAAATATTAGCATTTTTGGTTGAATCTGTTTCAGAAAACATCAAAGAAGATTATGAAACTTTGAGAAATGAACTGAATTTATACAACCCGGAACTACTTAACAGACCGGCTGTTCTGGTTATTACTAAAAATGATCTTTTAACAGAAAAGACCCAGGAAAAAACAAAGGACATAAATCTCCCGGTATTCACCATTTCGTCTGTTACGGGTGACGGACTGAAAAGGTTGAAGGAGCAGCTTTGGGAGTTGATCAAACTTTGATAACCCAACGTCACCATTGTTGTAGTCGATGTTTCGATTATTCGTTTTTAGAATAAAAGGAGTGTTGGATTTATGGAGTATTGGAGCAATGAACACTCCATTACTCCATAAATCCAACACTCCAATGCTCCATTTTGTCCGGAAGATAATCAAGTTCCATGTTAACAAAAAACAACAAACAGAAAACCCCAAAAACGCATGTACATAGACCTCGAACAACTCATAAATCTTAATGCAGTTCCCGGAGTCGGGCCAACACGTTTGCGCGCGCTGGTAGCATTTTTCCGATCGACTGGCAAAATTTTTCAGGCGTCAATCAAGGAACTTACGTCAGTAAATGGCGTTGATTATAAAACCGCAAAAAGTATTCAAAGTTATTCAAATCATAAGTTTGGTGAAGCTCAAGTAAAAAAAGCAGAAACAGAAGGAATTAAAATAATCCACTTTTGGGATGAAGCTTATCCTGAAAATTTAAAAAGAATTTATGATCCGCCTGGGTGCCTTTATGTGAAAGGTGATTTTGATAAGCAGGACAAATTTGCCATCAGTGTCGTGGGTACGCGGTTGCCAACCTCCTACGGGAAAACAATTGTTGATAAGATTTCAAAAGACCTGGGGAAAAAAGGAATAACAATCGTCAGCGGACTGGCAAGGGGTATCGATACATTGAGCCACTTGGCAGCATTACGCAGTGGGAGCCGAACGATTGCTGTTTTAGGTTCGGGATTGGATAAAATTTATCCACCGGAAAACAAAAAATTAGCAGATAAAATTTTCAACCAGGGTGCAGTCATATCAGAATTCCCTTTTGGCACAAAGCCGGATGGACCAAACTTTCCCAGGAGAAATCGTATTATCGCGGGACTATCGTTGGGTACAATCGTAATTGAAGCCGGCATAAAAAGCGGTGCGCTGCTCACTGCAAATTATGCGTTGGAGCACAACCGCGAAGTTTTTGCAGTGCCGGGAAATATCAATAGTCCGCGAAGCGATGGCGCCAATCAACTTATTAAAGATGGCGCAAGACCAATTTCAGGCGCAAACGATGTATTAATTGAATTAGCGCAGCCGCTCAAATATTTTTTAAAAAGCGAAAAAGAGCCTGAAAACAAAATACCGAAAAATCTATCGGATATCGAAAAAACAATTCTGGAAGTTTTGAGTGGAGATCCAATTCACATCGACACGTTAGCGCCCAAAATTGGAAAATCAACAGCTGAAACATTATCCTTATTATTACCATTGGAATTTAAAGACCTGGTAAAGCAACTGCCGGGCAAGTTATTTGTAAAAATATAATAACTATTCAGTGTGGCTACCGCTGTCATTCTGAGGGAG